>Ga0222714_10001517_pt1 | contig 26068 bp, 36 predicted proteins | sample C33_3DmetaG_FD_165048 | JGI IMG/M metagenome (GOLD analysis project Ga0222714, IMG submission 165048) | Estuarine water microbial communities from San Francisco Bay, California, United States - C33_3D | ecosystem: Environmental > Aquatic > Marine > Unclassified | place: USA: California...
GTTTGCCTCTTATGGTAAAATCTGGACTTGGTCTTAAGAAATCTTTTGACTCTGTTGAAAAATTAATTCCATACATGTCGTCAACTCTAATGTTTAGTAGAATCACTGGAATACTATTTGTTTTAAGTTTTTTAATTGGGATCGTAGCTTAAACATAAATTTAGTAAAATGATGACCATGATATGATTTCGGGATTTGCCACACCTGAAGGGACAAAAAAATTTGCCCAAAATTCAGCCATAAATCAAGAAAATTTCAAAGTATTTGAGAATCTTACCCTCTCAAATGTTGGTATTGGAACCTATCTTGGTGATGCTGATTCTAGAACTGATAAAATGGTTTCAAATGCTGTGAAACAGTCAATTTTATCTGGAATCAATGTTGTTGACACTGCAATTAACTATCGAGCTCAAAAGGCAGAACGTTCTGTTGGTAAGGCAATATCTGAATTAATTCAAGAAAACAAAATTACTCGTGATCAAATATTCATTTCTACTAAAAATGGATATGTTACCAATGATGCAGATGTTCAATTGGGTTTTTGGGAATACGTTAAACAAGAATATACTCAAAAAGATGTTGTCAAAGAAGGGGATATCACATCTGGTTATCATTGTATGACGCCCAAATATCTTTCAGATCAATTAGATCGAAGTTTGAAAAACCTTGATTTGGAATGTGTAGACTTGATGTATCTGCATAATGCAGTTGAAGGACAAATCAAAGATATTCCAAAAGAACAATTTCTAAGAAACCTTGAATCTGTTATTGAATTATATGAACAAAAACGTGATGAAGGAAAAATTAAATTTTATGGAATGGCTACATGGGAATGCTTTAGAGTTCCAAGAGAAAATCCAGAGTACTTATCATTAGAAGATACTGTGAATATGGCAAAAAAAATAGGTGGTGAGAATCATGGATTCAAATTCATTCAATTACCATTTAATTTGTATTATGATCAAGCATTACTTGGAAAGACACAAACTATAGAAAACAACCCTGTTTCTGTTTTGGAATCCGCAACTAGGTTAGATGTTGGTGTTTTTACAAGTGTTCCATTAATGCAAGGTCGTTTACTTCAATCTGGAGTCATGCCAGAGTTTAGTGATTTGAAACCTTCTATCAGAGCATTACAGTTTATTCGTTCATCTCCCGGAGTTATTGCTCCACTTGTAGGTCAAAAATCTCCGGACCATGTTTCTGAGAATTTGGAAGTGATGAAAATTCCCCCTTATTCTCACGAAGAATTTCTTGGTCTTGTAAAGAAACTAACTTCATAAAATTTTCTGATTACTATTCTTGATTTTAATGAAAGATAATAAATGGGTAATTTCAGAATAGAAAAAGCATGTCTGCAAAAATATATGATTATTCTAAAATTTGTGATTCAATTAAAGATGCAGACCCCAAAATTAGATTTGCGGGAGTGATTAACGAGAGAGGTCGATTAGTTGCTGGTGGTATGAAACCAAATGTTGAGCCACTTGAAAGTGAAAAAGATGATGAAATGATTTTCATGGAACTCGCTTTACGTGTTAAAATGAGAAAAGAATTCAATAAACAACTTGGAGTTGTAAATTTTGCAATGGCTTCTCGTGAACGTGCATTGGCAATTAGCGTACCAGTAAATGAAGATATTTTGTATGTTGTATCTGAACCTGATTCAGATTACTGTGCATTACCAAAAAAAATCCTTGAAATAGTTAATTCTTAAAAGAACCTGTTTGTGAATGTATAAATAGAATTTATAGAAAAAAATCATGTGCCAGTAGATCCTGTTTGCGGAATTGAACTTGATGAAGAACTTGCATTATTACACGAACATGATGGTAAAAAATTCTATTTTTGTTGTAATGGTTGTAGAAGAATATTCATCAAAAAACCTCGTAAATACAAATAGTTTCAAATAGGAAAAGCCCCGCACATTCTACAAAATTTTGAATCCTCAACTTTATGTTTACAGTATGGGCATACCTTTTTTGCTTCCTTATCTACAGGCGACCCAAAATATTTCTTAAAAATTTCATAATAGTGCATTGATTCTCTACTCCGAATAACCACATTGTCATATTTTTCAACAATTAATTTTTTTTCAACATATTTCTCTTCTTCGATAATTGATTCAAATAGGTTTGTTAATCCTGCAGTTCCTGCACCTTCTTGCATGGGTGATTTTTCTCTCCAAATGATTTGTTCTGGTATGTGTGACTCAAATGTTTTTCTTAAGATCCATTTTCCATATCTTCTACCCTTTTCTGTTTTTACCTTCAGCCCTACAGGTATTTTTTTTGCTAAATTGACTATTTTCTCACTTAGAAATGGGGATTCTATTTTTACTCCTAATGTTTTTCCAATTTCTTGAGTTGGGAAATGCATTATGGAGCAGATTCTCTTGATCTCTGATTCTAACTCTTCTTCTGATTTATGAATTAGAAAATTATATCCTGCGAACAGTTCATCGGCTCCATCTCCTGTGATGATTGATTTTTCTCCATTATCTTTTGCCCATTTTATAGCAAGATACATTACAACATTATTTCTTATTTCGATATCGTTAAAATTTTTTAGAATTTTAATTGTTTGTTCAATTGCCTCGAGAATTTCGGCGGTTTTTACACTGTAAATTTTTAATGGTAATTTGAATTCTTTTGCAACAAGTTGACAATATGTAAGATCAGTTGAAACAAAATCTTCTGCAATTATTGCTAATGTCTTTGGTTTTTTATCTTTAAGAAAATATGCTATAATTGAACTATCTACACCTCCTGATAATGAAATCAAATTTGATTCACAGGTATCACATGAATTTTTTAATTCATCATAAAGTTCTTTGGAGAAATCATCCAATGCATGATAAATTATTTTGAAATTAAAATAGCTATGCCTAATGATGGACTCGATTCTGTCCTTAACATCATTGCAAACTTTAAATTCTTTATAGAATTCTTGAGAGTTGATGTTACTTCCGGCAGAGATTGAATCTAAAACTCTGATTCCTGCATTGCGTGCAATTCTAGCCAAAAAATTGGCAGAAGATCATAAAATTAGAGAAGATGAAATTTCTAAAATGCTTGGCGTCACACAGGCTGCAGTAAGTAATTACATTAGAGGTACTAGAGGTGATCCTTCTTTAATCGCAAAACTTTTGGCAGAAAAACAGGTTTCAGATATGATTGATGAATTAAGTGATAATCTGTCATCAGATATGGCTTACACTCCTTCTAGTTTGTCAAAATTCATTGGATTGTGTAACTACATCAAATCCAGTTTATTAATTTGTGAAATACATCATAATCTAGAATCTGATATCGATGAACAAGTTTGCAAAGAATGTGAAAATATGCTTCTAAAAGGACCTGGCAGTGTATATTAGATTTTAACCAAAATAATTTCTATAGTTGATGTCATTCTTCCAATACCTGCTGCTGCGTCTGTATCAAGCTTTATTTTTTCAACTTTTGAGTTTCCATTTAACATTTTTTCAGTGATGATATTTGCAACTGCTACTGCATTTGGAATTGAATTACCTTTAGATCTTATAATCACTTTTTTCTTATTTCCCAATATTGTTAAAACATCTAATGCAGATTGCATTACAGGATCATTTCCAATATACGCTATAGTATCATCAGACTTTTTGGTCTGCTCTTGACCATGCGGTTCGTGTGTCTCGTCCATGAGCATTATTCAACAATCAGCGAGTTTGTCTTCTTTTAAGTTTTATCGACCAATGATTCATTTCTCAAAATAGTCGATAGGGATATTTTGATAATCTCCATTTGGAAGAACTCTTCTAATTGTGATTGGGATCACTCTCTGTTCTAATTCTTCCATTGAAATATCCAATGAGATCCTTGCAGTTTTTGGAATTGGTATGAATGGTGGTGCTCCAAGAGACAATTGTAATGCTCTAGCACCCATAATTCTTGCCTTTTCAAATCTAGTTAATGTTGGTGGACCGATAGTAATCTTTTCCTTTTCACAAGGAATTTCCACTGGTACGTGATCTTCAACAGTCTCAACTATCTCTCTATCTTCAATTTCTTTAATTTTCTTTTCAAGTTCATCCTGTTCTTTTTCTGTCAATGGTTCAGCATCAACTTTCTTTTCAATTAATTTTCGATAAGTATCAAGTGCTTTAGTCAGTCCTGCATTTGTTTCAACTTCAGCATCAATAATTTCTTCAGTTATAGGATTTTCTTCATTTGTAGGAATTTCTTCTTCAGTAATTTCCATTACTTCTGTTTCAGGGGCTTCTGACAAGTACGGAATTTTTCTTAAAACGTTATATAATCTAATCATTTTAAGCTACGAATTGAGCACCTCATCCGTATCTAGGAAACAACTGATTTTAGAAATCAGAGGTAAGGCAAAAATTTCATGTGATCTAAAACGTCACTTGTCTCCAAGAACTGTTGGTACAATTATGAGATCTTTGCCATTGGAAGGCCATGCTCATATCTTGGGAAAGAGTATTGTGTATTTCGAAACCTCTGTTGACTCTGGAATAGAAAGAGCCAGATCAGAATTCAAAAAAGGTGATATTGCATTTTTACCTTCTTCAGGTAGTTTTTGCTTTTTTACAAATGATGTCGCATCAGGAAAGACAATGACTCCTATTGGAAAATTATCTAACAATGTTGACGCATTGAAGGATGTAAAATCTGGAGATGTATTGTGTATTTATGAAGAAACTGCCTGATACAAATAATGTCCTGAATAACCGCCAACTCTTTTAACAATTCCTTTTTCTGCTGATTCTTTTAGGAATTTGTTTGCAGCAGAAATCTTTACTCCCGTCTGTCTAGCCATGTCTTGAACTGTAATTACTTTGGCACTTTGGATGATCTTCATAGCTTGTTGCTCATTAACCATTACGGTAATCTCTGCTTTTTTTGGACCACCTTCACCCTTGTCTTTTTTACCTTTCTTAGAATCTTTAGGACTAGATGATGTGTCTTTTTTTGCAGTAGTTGGTTTTTTTGCTCCACCCATATCCTGAGAAAAAAATATTCCTCTTATAAACGATGAACCTAAGATTTCATCGACATGAATTTCTCAAGTATAAATAACATCTTTGATAAGATATTCTATGGGTATAGTGTCCAAAGGTGCAAAATGTAATGTTGATGGATGTGACAATGATGGTGTGCGTTCACTTAATACTACTAAAGTTGAAAACGCTGGCCTTAGAGTAAATTCTGCAGGAAAAAAAACAGTTCTTTGCAAAGAACATTACAAAGAATACAAAAAAGAATCTAAAGATGACCGCGAACTTGAACGCGCAAGATTTGATAGATTTTAAAAAAATTAAAAATTATTTTGTTTGTTTATTATCTAAATAATCAGATTGTAGTTTTTCATAGAATTTATCTAAATTTTTAAAAATTCTTTTTGGTTTTCGTTTCTTTTGTGTACTGATTGCGTACAATGCCAAAATTGGAAATGCTATTGTTGCATCTGCATATACGGTAATCACATCTTCATGTGCATCCTGAACTTTCCCCCAACTCTTCCCTTCTTGTAATGTTGCTCCTGAAAGCCCTCCTGTGTCTGGTCTTGCATCTGTAATTTGTATTATGTAGTCTTGTCCTCCATCCTCTCTATCTAGAATTTGATCTAATGTTGGTCCTGTTTGCTGAGCTGTATTTTTTGGAACGCCCCCACCTAATTCTAAAATACCTGATTTTTTTGAGTTGTATAGTATCGCTGCTTGTTCCAATAACTCTTTTACAAAATCAAAATTATATTTTTTACCTCGTAATCTATGTACAGCTAAATTCATTGCGATTGATGAATCGCCAATTGTTGAAATGTAAACTGGAACATCATATTTGTAGGCAGATGCCAAGAAACTTTTTTCTGGGTTCTTTGCTTTTTCTGTAGTTATTTTTCCTATGAAATTACACAATTCTGCACTAGTGAAAGAATTCTCAATAAATTTTTCTTTAAACATATTTTGCATAATTTTATCTTCGGCCTTCATTGTTTTTTCAAAATCAATATACACATCACGAATTCTTACAATTCCTTTTTCATAAAGAACCATATCATCGACATCAAAATGTCCTTGTTTGACTGGGAGTTTGTGTGCAAAATGATCTTCATGATATACATTTGCACCAGTTGTTATTATCCAATCAACAAACCCTCTTTCAATTAATGATTTGAAAATCCCTCCAAACCCTACTGGTGTCATTGCACCTGCAATAGTTAAACAAATTGTTGCACCATCCTCTATCATTTTGGCATATAGTTTTGCCGCTTCACCCAGTTGGCGTCCGTTGTATCCTGACTGAGCAAACACCTCTACAACATCCTCGATTTTCATATTTGGTTTTAATTCAATATGGGGAATATCCTTACCATGAAAATTATGATGATCCATTTTTTTCTCAAATACTTTGAGAGTAAATAACACTTCCGACTAAACTTTAAACTATTATTTGCAAATTGAAAATATCTTGAATATTGTTGATTTACACGATCCTCAGAGGGTAAATAGAAAACCTGATGCTGTAGAAGTTTTATTTTCATCTGGGAATTTCATTCAAGATGAATTCATAATTAGCAAAGTGGAATTGCGCCTATATTTGGAGAAAACAGATGAAAAATTAGGGGATTATTCTCTAATTACATCCTTTGTTGAAACCGATAAAGGTACGGTTGAGATGATTTATGATGAAGGTTTTCGTGGTCAGGACTCTTTGAAGAGATCTTCTGTATTTTTGACATCTAATTTAGGGATATCTGGGTTGATTTTACGTTCAGTTATTTCATTGCGTGGGAAAACTTCCTGAAATACCTCTAAAATTCCAGCAACACTTAATTCAATTATCTTTTCTGTTTGAAATTATGCGCATACTGCAATTACATTGTGATAGTATTGAATACACTCCCACAAAAAAAGAGATCAAATCTGCAGAGGAGATCGAAAATCCTCAAACTCAGAGATTAGAGGAAATTGTGGTTGCATTTGTTGCAATTGAAGATGGCGATGACTTATCTGTGGCTAAAAATGCTATCTCTCAAATTAAGACTTCAATGGAGAAAATTGGATGTAAAAAATTACTACTTTATCCTTATGCTCATCTTAGTTCAAATCTTGCTAAACCATCCATTGCAATATCATTACTTAAAGAAATGGAATCTGAAGCAACAGATATCGAGGTATCTCACTCTCCTTTTGGTTGGACCAAATCATATAATCTAAAAGTAAAGGGACATCCGTTAGCTGAAAGTTCAAAAGTCATAACAAAAGACTCGACCAAACCTGAAGAACATGATGAAGACACATCTGATGCACTAAAAGGTGAATCAACAATTCGTTCTTACTGGAAAATAATGTCTCCTGATGGAAAAATGACTAACATTGGAGACTTTGACTTTTCCAATCATGAGAAATTAGAAATTTTAGCCAAGTACGAATCTGCTAAACAACGTCAGGTTGATGAACCTCCTCCTCATGTTGCTTTAATGAAGAAACTTGCAATCGCAGATTACGAACCTGCGTCTGATTCTGGAAATATGAGATTCTTTCCAAATGGCCGTTTAATCAAATCATTGATTGAGAGATATGTTACTGATAAAGTAAAAGAGTACGGTGGGTATGAAGTGGAAACCCCCATTATGTATGATTCAGAGCATCCCAGTATGGTAAGTTACTTTAATCGATTTCCTGCAAGGCAATACAATATTGATTCAGAGGGTAAGAAACTATTTTTAAGATTTGCAGCCTGTTTTGGACAATTTCTAATGGCAAATCAATTTCAGATGTCGTACAAGAATTTACCATACAAACTCTATGAACTTACTAGATATAGCTTTAGACGTGAACAGTCTGGAGAATTAGTTGGTCTTAGAAGACTAAGAGCATTTACCATGCCTGATTGTCATGCATTTTGTAAAGATCTTGAACAGGCAGTTGATGAAATAAAAATAAGATTTGATTTGTCTCGAAATGTACTAAAAGAATTAGGTATTGATGAATCTGACTATGAGATGGCAATTAGATTTACCGAGGACTTTTACAATGAAAATAAATCTTCAATTGAAGACCTAGTGAAGAAACATGGTAAACCTGTACTCGTTGAAATGTGGAAAGAGAAGTTCTTTTACTTTGTTTTGAAATGGGAATTCAACTTTATTGATAATCTGGGAAAGGCCTCTGCATTGTCCACAGATCAAATAGATGTTGAAAATGGTGAACGTTATGGAATTGAATTTGTAGATGAAAATAATATTGCCAAACACCCAATCATCCTACATAATTCTCCAAGTGGTGCAATTGAAAGAATAATCTATGCGTTACTTGAAAAGGCTGCATCAGATTCTAAGATTGGGAAAAAACCTCAGTTCCCACTTTGGCTTGCACCTACACAAGTTAGAATAATTCCTCTTAAAGAAGAATTTTATGAATACTGTAATAATTTATGTGAAATGATATCGACAAAAAATGTTCGTGTGGATATTGATGATAGAAATGAGAGTATTGGTAAAAGAATTCGTGAAGCTGAAAAAGAATGGATCCAATACATTTTAGTCATTGGTGAAAAGGAAGCTAGTTCTGAGAATCTTAGTATTAGAGACCGAAAAACAGGTAATGTCCGAGATGTGTCTTTTGGTGATTTTATGAATGAAATTAATCAACAGACTTTGGGTAAACCATTTACTGGATTAAATCAATCACTTCATCTTTCCAAAAGACCACAATTAATGGTGTAGAAAATGAGCTTTCTTGATTTATACATGAACAGAAATCCCATGATTACTGCATCAGATGATGATTCTGAGCCTGTTGCTACTGTATTTGGAATTCCATTTGATGCAACTCACTCATACAAACCTGGATGTCGATTTGGGCCTGACGCAATTAGAGATTCTTTTAACAATATCGAAATATTTCATCCAGATCTTTCAGTGGATCTTGAGAATGTAAACATTGAAGATTTGGGTAATACTCGACACACTGTTGTGGCTTCAGAAATGATAGATATGGTGAAAAAAATCACTACTGAACTTGTTGCAAAAAAAAGACAATTATTCATTTTGGGTGGAGAACACTCCATTACTTACGGTACATACACAAGTTTTCCAAAAGATACTGGTTATGTTGTATTTGACGCACACTATGATCTTAGAGATGAATTTGCAGACATAAAACTAAGTCATGCATCTTATCTTAGAAGAGTAGTTGAAGAAAGAGGCGCAGAAAACATATTGCATGTTGGAGCTCGCGCCTTTGTAAAAGAAGAATTAGAATTTTTGACAGAACATAAAATCAAAACCATCTCTGATAAAGAAATACGTGATGGAAAAGGACCTCAGTTACTAAAAGATCATATTTCTACATTTGACACTGTTTATTCTAGCTTTGATCTAGATGTTCTTGATCCTGCATTTGCTCCTGGAGTTGGAAATCCTGAAGCTGTAGGAATTACTTCTCGAGAATTATTTGATATGATATATGCTCTTCAAGAAACAAAAATTGTTGGAGTGGACATTGTGGAATTGAATCCTTATCATGATAATGGTGCTACTGCATCTCTTGCAGCAAAAATAATGTCTACCCTTATTGCAATTAATCTATCTCAAAAACACTAAACTCTAAAAATTGACCTTACCCAACCTGAATTTTATGCCTATTCACTTAATTACTTAGAGTTGTTGGTGTTATCTCGTGCTAAACAATCTTAGGGATTCATTGAAACCTACGCTTGAAAAGATAGGTAAAGGATTTGCGTCTACTGGCTTATCTCCTAATTTTTGGACCTCAGTTGGTTTAGGCGTTGCATTTCTTTCTGCAATAGTTTACGGATTAGGTATTGAATTTGGTTTGATAATTGGTGGGATTTTGTTACTTGTTTCAGGATTCTTTGATATGGTGGATGGACAAGTCGCTCGTGTCACTGGTAAAACATCTCAAAAAGGTTCGTATCTTGATTCAATGTTTGATAAAATTGCAGAGACAGCAATATTTTTGGGAATTCTTGTCGGGGGTTATGCTGAACCTTATTTGGTACTGCTCGCAATTACCTTGTCCTTATTGGTCAGCTATGCAAGAGCAAAATCTGATGCAATTAATGTAAAATTACAGGGAGTTGGAATTGGTGAACGTGCTGAAAGATTACTTGTAATTGCAATTGTAGGAATTATTGGATTTATGGAAATAGCTGTGATAATTGTTGTTATAATTGCAGCAATTACATTAATTCAAAGAATGATTGTTACTGCAAAAAATATTCAAGAATAGCCTATCGCAGTTTTCCACGTTTTCTTCTATTATCTGCAGATCTAATTTTCAGAATTTTGAAGTGAATTGCACATGAAATACAATACCATTTTAGAACTGTAGGTGATGCAATATATGCTCCCTGTGCTCGTAATTCTTTTGCCAAAGTATGTTCAACTAGGTTTAATCTGGAGGTAACTTTTTTTGCCTTATCTTTAGGAACAGTCTGTCCACAATTAGTACATTGTACTACACCTGAGGAACCTTTACCTCCTTTTGTACGACCTCTACTTGCACGCTTTAGTGGCATGTCATTAAACTGATTTCCCTACTTATATTCTTGTGGACATTTCTCTAAAATGATTAAATTTATGGGTAAAAATGAACGAAAAATACTCTATGTTTTAATTCTAGATCGAGTATTTTCATTTAGAGAATATGCGTGGTCTTTGTCATAGATGTTTTCGTTCTGGTGTTGAACTGTACTTGTTAAAGGGAAAAATTCTTTGTAAAAATTGCTTTGAACAAAATAATGCAAAAAACTAAATCTGTACTAACTTTTCCATAAAGAAATGAAATTAGCCATATTTGCCCATTGCGCAATTGACACAATATCCATTAAAGAAAATAATTATGAACAAATTGGAGGCTCTGCCTGTTATTGTGGATTAACTGCAAGGGAATTAAAATTTGATGTTGATTTGTTTACCAAATTTGGAAATGATTTTCCAAAAAAATACCTTTTAGACAATAAAATTAATCTTGTAAATTCAGAATCTTCAAAAAATACTACAAAATTTTCAATATCGGTTACAGGTACTGACAGAACTCTTAAACTTGAAAATCAATGTGAACCTATTGAATATTTTAATACAAAAGCAGATGGCCATTTAGTTAGCCCAATTTTTCATGAAATCTCAAATGAAACTTTGAAAAAAATTAAAGATGATTCTAATTTTTTATTTATTGATCCACAGGGGTTTCTTAGGGAAAAAGATTCTGAAAACAATGTTATCCTTCGTCACAATGATATTGACTTATCGGGCGTCACCGCAATGAAAGTTAATCCTGAAGAGGCACAACAACTTGTTACTGGAACTCCTGATGAAATGATGGTTGCACTTCAGAAGAAAGGTGTAGAATATGTTTTATTTACAAATAAAACCGAAGTTTCAATGCTAGTAAAAGATAAAGTTTATTCAATTACTTTACCGAACAAAGAAGTTCATGATACTACTGGAATAGGTGATGTTTTTTGTGCTGCATTTTCTTGTACAATGCTTAAAGAAAAGGACTATCTTTGGGCTTTGTGTTTTGCAGGTGGTGCTGCTCAGGCAGCACTTGATTCTAAAAATGTAGGATTGCAAAAAATCCCTCGTAAAGGAACAATCCAAAACAATGCCTCTTACTTTTACAATTTAGTAAAATTCCGAGATTTGTAGATTCATTATTCTTTTATTGAAGCATTTCGAATCTTTATTTTGTGCAAATAGGAATCTATGGTACTGGTACTACCAGTAATGCAGCTAAATATGTAAAAAATATACTTGATGATGCTGGAATCAAATCCTTCACAATTACTAAATCAAAAAATAAACCGGCTGACTGTGTCATAGTTTTAGGTGGGGATAAAGGCGTACGAAATTATTTTCATAGAACGTTTGATTCAACTTTACCTATTTTAGGAATTAGCGAAGCTGAATCCAGTGGTTTTTTGGCACAAATTGATCTTAAAGAATTTTCATCATATGTCAACATTCTAAAAAAACAGAAATACACAATTGAAGAAGTACCTAGACTGGGTGTAAAGATAGATGGGAAAAACGTCTATCCAGTACTTAATGACGTCGCTGTTTTCTCTTCTCGAAGTGCAATGCTGATGGAACATACTCTTCGCGTTAATGGTGAAGAAGTATGGCATGACAATAGTGATGGGATAATTGTTTCTACTCCAATAGGTTCATCAGCATACTCAATGTCTGCCGGCGGACCTGTTCTCTTTCAAGATTCAGCCGTCTTTGAAATTATTTCTGTTAATTCGCTTGATGTTACAAGAAGACCTATCATTGTATCTAATGACAGCTCAATTGAGATCGATGATATTTCTGCAAGATTGCATTGTGAGGTTGTTCTAGATGGTTTGGATAGATACAAAGTGAATAAAACTGTGGAGTGCACACAATTCTTCCCCCCTGCAAAAATAATTCGTTTGAAAAAAGATTCAACTGCCATTTCTGCTTTAGCAAAAAAAGTTCACTTGGCTGAAGAGTTACTTAGTATGCCCCCCAGTTCCAAATTACTCTTGAAAACATTGGAGTATGAGGGTGCTTTGACACAAAAAGATTTGGCAAACAAAACACTTCTTCCGGACAGAACTGTTAGACTTGCATTAAGTCATTTGTTAAAGAAGGGATACGTGAAAAAGAAGGTCTCTATCCGTGATGCTCGACAAAAAATTTATGAAATTTCAAAGATTGAATGAATAATTATTTTTCGGATGCTGATTTTATGAATGCTGCAAATACCTGTTCAGGAAATCCTGGTCTACTATTAAACTCGGGATGAAATTGGACACCTAGGTAAAATTTGTGGTTGGGGATTTCAAGCATTTCCATTCTCTTACCATTATCACTATCTGCTGAAAAAATCAAACCGTTCTTCTCAAATTCAGGAATATACTCTTTGTTTATCTCATATCTGTGTCTGTGTCTTTTACTAATTTTTGTTGTACCGTAGATTTTCTGTGCATTTGTATTTTCTTTGATTAGTACTTCATTTGCTCCTAATCTCAACGAACCTCCCATATCTGAAATATTTTTTTGCTCTGGAAGTAAATCTACAATTGGATTCTTTGCATCGGGTTTTATTTCAGTAGAGTTCGCATCTTCCAAATTTAAAACATTTCTTCCAAATGCTATGGCTGCTAGTTGAAATCCAAAACATATTCCTAGATATGGAATATTGTTTTCACGTGCATAGTTTGCAGTTTGAATAATACCTTCTGAACCTCTAGTACCAAATCCTCCTGGAACTAATATTCCATCATAATTTGATAGTACGGAGTAATCTGAAATTGATTCTGAATCTATCCAATCGATATCTACAGATTTGCCCATTTGTGCTCCAGCGTGTTTTAATGCATGATTTACACTTACATAACTATCTGTTAATGTCACATATTTTCCAACCATTGCAATCTTTACTTTTTGATCTTCATGGTTGACCATGTTTTGTGCAATTGTATTCCACTTGTCCCAATTTGCTGATGCGTTTACCATCCCTACAATTCCAAACTTGGTAAATATTGAATCCATAATTCCTTGGTCATACAACATTTGAGGAACTTCGAAGATCGATTTTGCGTCATGGCATGATAAAACATCTTTTGCAGTGACGTTTGTAAACATTGCAATCTTCTTTTTTGTTTTCTCCTCTAATGGCAAAGTACATCTTACTGCCAAAAAGTCTGGCTGAATACCAATCCTTCTTAATTCTTGGGCACTATGTTGTGTTGGTTTTGTTTTTTGTTCACCGACTACATCTAGTGAAGGTGCAAGTGTTACATGAACAAAGATTACTCCTTGTGGACCTTCTTCAACTCTCATCTGTCTTAAAGCTTCCAAAAATGGTAATGATTCTATGTCTCCTACAGTTCCTCCACATTCTACGATTAGAAAATCTAGTTTTTCATTTTCTGCAATTCTTCTAATTCTGTTTTTAATTTCATCTGTAACATGAGGTATGATTTGAACACATGCTCCTAGATACTCACCTTTTCTTTCTGCCTCTATTACGGAGGAGTAAACTTGAGCTGTTGTTATGTTGTGGCTTTTTGGAATATCTTGATTTAAGAATCTCTCATAATTTCCTATGTCCATATCGCATTCTCCGCCATCATCAGTAACGAATACCTCCCCATGAGCCACAGGATTCATCGTTCCTGCATCATAATTTAGATAGGGATCTATTTTGATACATGATACTTTTTGATCTGCTAATTGTAATAATTTTGCAATCGAGGAAGTTGTTACGCCTTTTCCAAGGCCAGACATCACACCACCTGTGACAAAAATAAACTTCGTCTGCACATTAATGAAACGAGTATCTGGTTTTTGTATGTTTTGTCGATCATGGCTTGATTGAAATAGTCCTTAACACCATCTATAATCATGAAATTAGCACTTGCTATCTTACCTGTAATTCTAATCTTATCTGTGGGTTCAAGTTTTGCATTTGCTGAGAGATATGAAATCAAAATCCCTTCAGGCGCATCTGATTCTAATTTTCCTTATTACTGGTCCCAAAAAGACACAGGTGTGACTACTGGAATAATTACCATTCATCCAGGGGATTCGATTACTTGGTCTAATGCTGATACTGCATTTCATACAATTACATCCATTAGTCCTACAGGTGAAAGAGAACCTGCGACTAATGACGAAGATGGATTGTTCGACAGTGGATTTTTCACTGCTGGAAAGTCTTACACTAGACAATTTGATCAACTTGGAGATTTTTACTATTATTGTTCACTTCACCCATGGATGAATGGGGTGGTCCACGTTGTACTGGATCCTGGAAGTGTAAAATCAATTGATGGTATTGCATCTGGTTATACTGACGACGGAGTTGGATTTGAAGTAAAATATTTTCTAGATGCCTATTTGGCTAAATCTGTTCATGTGAATCCTAATGAAAAGACATTGACATTTACAATGACTGGTGAAAGTAACAATGAACATCTTACCATAACTTTGCCTAAAGAACTCATTGACAATCCTACAACTGTATGGGTTGATGGTAATATGGTTGATTTTGAATCTGATTCAACAATTAGTGGTGGCACTGCAACTCAACTAGTTATTCCACTTGATACTAGTTCAAGAGAAATTAAGATTATGGGTTCTAATGTCATTCCTGAATTTGGAGGTATTGTGTTATTGATTCTCACAATATCTATAATCTCAATCATCATATTCTCAAAAAAGAATCTGATTTCTCTTAGATGAGACTATTTTCACAATAACCCCCTCTTTTAGCCTCAATTCTGATAATCTGTCTGATGAGAGAAATTCGTTTCAAACTCAATGATGATGACTACCTTGAATTCCTAAGTATTTCAATTGACGATCAACTAAGTGTAGAAGAGAAATTAAAACAAATTATTCAGTATCATTTGATAGTTAATAGAAATAAAAAGAAATTAAAAAATGAACGATTGATGTAAATTAAAATTTAAGTCTGTACAAAATTCAGAAGATTATTGTCAAACACTAATCCGAACTATCGAGCAACATTAGTCATATTAAATGACATTGAAAAAAAAGGACTATACCATTTTAATCCCGAATATCATGATGAGCAATTTTTTCTTAATTTCATTGATTTCCAAAAGAGATTTTCAAACTCCTTGTCAGAAATAATTCGGAGATTAGATGAATCTGAGATAAACAGTGAGGATGTAATATTTTTTACAATCTATTCAATGACGTCTTTTATTAATTCACATTTTAAAATATTTGAAAAATTTCTGAAAATTATAATAAATCCTCAAAAACTCAAGGGAGGGTTTGATGAAAATACTACATTGAATCAAATGCTTAAAAAAATATGTAACAAGATGCAATACAATTTAAAACTAAAAAATGCCATACATGGGATGTTTTTATCTGATTTCTCAGATGCCGTATCTCAAAATTATTATTCCATATCAAAAGATGGCTATCTGACTATTTTCTCAAAAGATAACCCTGAAAAAAAGAAAATAGGTTTGGATGAATTATATGACTATTCACTTCAGGTTCGTACAATCTTTAATGCCATGCTTAATTGGGCAGATAATTCTGAAGTTCTTGAAAAAAATAAATTTGAAACAATTGATGGGATTGTCAAAAATCTGATTAATCAGGTCGACTCTTTAGATGAAAAATTAACCCGAATTTCATCCTGATTTGAGGCTAGATTGAGCCATTTTTGTTGACCTACTAGTTTTGATTAATGTTCTGAAGAGATTCTATCAATACCCTTAAGTTACTAGATTTTCTAAATTTAGATATGGGATTTAAGAAAACTCTTGCAAAATTCTGTATAATGAAAAAGGTAAGAGATAAGGCAAATGAGCCAGAAGAATCTGATGAAAAATAAATCTGTTTTAATAACTATACAATTGTAAAAAATCTTGTAAATCTATGAACAGTTTTTAATTTTTATAAAATCTTTTTTATTTTTTTTGAAAAATTACTTAGAAATCATTGGATGGATTACTAATTGCTAATCTTTAATGATATTTTGGGGAATACCATCTAATGAATTCTTATTTTTTATGAACTGTTTGACACTTTAACGATTTTGTAAATGATGCAATTTTTGATTCCAATTTGCTTTGAGATGTTTTCTCAATTAATTTCAAATATGCACTACCAACAATTACTCCATCAGCACCAGCTTTTATGTATTTTTTAACATCTTCTGGTGTGGAAACGCCAAATCCTACACTAACTGGGATTTTTCCTTTGGTCTGGTTTTTGACATTTTTAATTGCGTCTAGCGTGTAATTCTTAATTCCTGTTTTTACGCCTGTAGTTCCATAAACTGCAACAAGATAGAGGAAACCAGACGATGCTTTTGCAATTTTTGCAATTCTAGTTTTACTGGTATTTGGAGATATCAGAAAAATGGTGTCTGCGTTATTTTTTGCAGCTTTTAGATAATCTTCTGATTCTTCTATTGACATATCTGGTAAAATGAATCCGTCAATTCCTGCCTTCTTAGCCTCTGCAATGAATTTTGAATATCCTTTGTGATATAGGATGTTGGTGTATGTCATCAATATTAGAGGGGTGTCTGTCTCTTTTCTAATTTTTTTAACTAGTGAGAAAAATTTGTCAATTTTTGTACCTTTTTCTAGAGATATCGTGCTTGCATTTTGAATAACAGGACCGTCTGCAAGTGGATCTGAGAATGGAAACCCCAACTCAATGATGTCAACTCCTCCCTTTACCAATCCTCTGACAACTGATATTGTTGATTTTTCATTTGGGAATCCTGCCATGATATATGATATCAAGGCCTTTTCATTCCTTTCCTGCAATTCTTCAAATTTTTCTTTAATTTTTGACATTTTTGCTCAGATAATTTTGAACTTCTTCTACGTCTTTGTCTCCTCTTCCAGAAAGTGTAACTACAATTGATTCTGACTTTTTACTCTTTTTAGCAACTTTGATTGCTTCAGCGATTGCATGAGCTGATTCTAAAGCTGGGATGATCCCTTCTGTTCTAGTTAACATTAGAAATGCGTCGATTACTTCTGTATCCGTTGCTGAATGATATTTTACACGTTTAGTATCTTTAAGGTAAGAATGCTCCGGACCAACACCTGGATAGTCTAGACCTGCTGAAATACTATGTGTTTCTGTTATCTGCCCCTCTTTATCTTGAAGTAGATATGTCATCATTCCATGAAGAACACCTTTACTTCCTGCTGACAGTGTCGCTGAATGTTTTTTAGATTTTAATCCATGTCCTGCTGCTTCCACTCCTATTATCTCTGCATTAGAATCCACTAATGGATAAAATGTTCCAATTGCATTAGAACCTCCACCTACACAGGCAATTATGCTGTCTGGTGTTTTGTTTAGTTTTTTCATTTGTGATTTTATTTCATTTCCAATTACACTTTGAAAATCTCTGACCATCACTGGATATGGGTGCGGCCCAACAGCCGAACCAAGTAAATAGTAAGTATTTTCGACATTAGTGATCCAATCTCTGATTGCCTCATTAATTGCATCTTTTAGTGTTTTAGAACCTGATTTTACAGGATGCACTTTAGAACCAAGTAAATTCATTCGAAATACATTTAGTTTTTGTCTAATGGTGTCTTTGTATCCCATGTATACCTCGGCTTTCATTCCTAATGCTGCACATGCCATGGCTGTTGCTACTCCGTGTTGACCTGCGCCTGTTTCAGCAATGATTCTTTTCTTATTCATTTTTTTTGCAAGTAGTGCTTGTCCTAGGGTATTGTTTATTTTGTGAGCTCCACCATGCAACAAATCTTCTCTTTTGAGATAGATCTTTCCACCACCAAGTTTCTCTGAAAGATTCTTTGCATAGTATAAAGGAGTTGGACGCCCTGCGTAAACTTTAAGGTAATAATCCAACTCTTTTTTGAAATTTTTATCATTCTTGAATTTCAAATAATTTTCTTCTAATTCTTCTATTGCTGGAACTAACGTCTCTGGAATATATTTACCACCAAATTCTCCAAATCTGCCATTTTTAGGATATTTCAATATGCCTTCACCAATTTCCTTACTTGTTCTTCAATATTATCACTTTTCATTATGCTAGAACCTATCAAAAATGCATTAGCTCCACACCTTTTTAGATATTGGATGTCTTCAGGCGTATCTATCCCACTTTCAGATAAAATAGGTCTAGTTTTTTCAATTCCTGATAAGATATATTCAGTTGTTTTTAGATCGATATCTAACGTGTCTAGATTTCTATTGTTAATTCCAATCAGGTCTGCCTCTGTTTTCATTGCATTTTCAAATTCTTTTTTTGTATGAACTTCTAAAAGAATCTGTAATCCTTGTTTATGCCCATATGCAATAAATTCATCAATCTCTTTTAGATAATCCTGATCAAATAATGACTGGATCACTAACATAAAGTCTGCTCCAATTCTTTTAGCTGCATCAATCTGAACTTTGTCAATCATAATATCTTTCATTAACATGGGGACATCTACTGATTCTCTTACCTTCATGAAATATTCTGGTGACCCATTGAATAGGTGTGGCTGAGTCAATACTGAAAGTGCTTTTGCACCCCCTGCAATCATTTGGGATGCAATATTCACAGGATCTGTAATTGTTCTAATTTTTCCTAATGATGGAGATGAAAATTTTATTTCTGTGAGTAATGGGGCATGTTCGCTATTCTTGATTATTTCTACAAAATCTTTGTTTGATTTCTGCAAATTGAAATCTATGTCGTAAACACCGTCATCAATTGCCATTTGGGAGTTACTAACTAGTTTACGAAGAATATTTTCAGCCATTAACGATCTCCTTTAATTTTGAAATGTCTCCTGTTTCTTGTACAAATTTCTCTAATAATGCAAACGCTTTGCCATCTTTAATTGTGTTTAATGCAGTTTCTACTGCCTCCTCAAAATTATTAGAAATATTTGAAACAATTAATCCTCCTGCAGCATTAAGAACTGTAGTGTCAATCATAGCTTGATTGGCAGTATTATTCAAAACACCAACAAATGATTTTATGGAATCCTCTTTGGTTTGTATTTGAATATCTTTTAACGATGATTTGTGCAGTCCTACAACTTCAGGATCAATTGAATTCATCAAAACTTTTCCATCTCTTAAAATACATACTCTGTTAGTAGAACTGGTAGAAAATTCATCCATTCCATCATCGGAACGAACTGTCATAATATTTTCAGCACCTTTTCTTTTTAGGATTTGAGGTAATCTTTCTAAATATTCTATTGAAAATACCCCGACTAATTGATTCTTAACTCCTGCTGGGTTAGACAATGGACCAAGTAAATTAAATGCCGTTCTTTTTCCCAACTGTTTTCTTGCAGCAGACACATGTTTCATTGCTGGATGAAATTTTTGTGCAAACATAAAACAGATATTGTGTTTTTCCAATATTTCCGCAATTTTATGTGGTTCTAAATTCAAGTCATATCCGAAATATTCGAATATATCTGCACTTCCTGACACTCCTGAACTTGAACGATTTCCATGTTTTGCTACAATTCCTCCTGAGGCAGCTACAACAAATGATGCTGTTGTGGATATATTGAATGTCTTAAGATTATCTCCACCAGTACCACACATGTCAATTATGGTGCCTTTGTTTTTAGGCTCAATTTTCAAACAAAATTCCTGCATCTTATCAAGCATTCCTAAAAGCTCATCATCTGTTTCTCCCTTATCTGCAAGATTTGAAAGAAAATTTGCGTTTTCTGAGTCGGAGGTCCTTCCTGAAAGAACTTCTGTCATAACCTCATTCATTTCTTCATATGTGAGATCAATTTTTTCCTGAAGTTTTAAAATCAAATTTGAAATCATTTCTTGTTTTCCATAACTTGTTTGATAAAATTCAATAGAATCTTTTTACCGTCTTCTGTCATGATTGATTCTGGGTGAAATTGAACTCCTTGAATCAGATAATCTTTGTGTTCCACTGCCATTACTTCTCCATCATCAATTGCAACTGCGGTAATTTTTAACACCTCTGGAATTATAGTTTTATCTCCTACCAAACTATGATACCTTGTTGCTCTAAATGGATTTTTTACATCTTTGAATAGTTTAGAATCTTCATGTTCTACGGGACTTGTTTTTCCATGCCTAACGGATCCTGCATTAGTTACTTTGCCCCCAAACGCATCAATGATCCCTTGATGTCCAAGACACACTCCGAGTATGGGAGTACTTGACCCCAAATTTTTAATTACTTCACTACACACTCCAAAATATTTTTTATCTTCTGGAGTTCCGGGACCTGGAGAAATTATAATTGCATCATAATTTCTATCTTTAATTTCATTTAGTGTGATTTTGTCATTTCTAATTACATCACAATTTACTCCTAATTCTCCAAGATACTGTGCAATGTTGTATACAAATGAATCATAATTATCAATTATCAAAAATTTCATGATGATGCCTCCTTGAGTGCTTGTAACATTGCTCCTGCTTTGTGTTCTGTTTCTTTAAACTCATTTTCTGGAATCGAATCTGATACAATTCCAGCACCTGATTGAACAAATCCCTTTCCATCCTCAATGAATATACTTCTAATTGCTATGGCAAAATCACAACATCCGTTGTAGGAAAAATATCCTACTGCTCCTGCATATGGTCCACGTGCCTCCGTTTCTAACTCATCAATAATCTCCATGGCTCTAACTTTTGGTGCTCCTGATACTGTTCCAGCAGGAAAAACTGCTTTAAACGCATCAAACATGTCGTTTTCAGGTGCTAAATTACCTACTACATGACTAACAATATGCTGAACATGACTGAATCTCTTTATCTCCATTAATGATTCTGGATGGACAGAGCCATATCTGCAGACACGTCCAATATCATTTCTGCCTAAATCCACAAGCATTGTGTGCTCTGCCAACTCTTTTTCATCTTTGATTAGCTCTTCTGCTAATTTTTCATTTTTGTCTTCATCATCAGTAACTTTTCTAGTTCCTGCGATTGGAAATGTTTCTACTTTATCATTAGTAATTCTAACAAGCATTTCTGGTGATGCCCCGATTATTGTTTTATTGTTTTGTTTTAGATGATACATGTATGGTGAAGGATTTAGTCTTCGTAATGTTTTGTATAATGTTAAATTATCACCATCAGTATTAAATGCAAATTTTCTTGATAGAACTACTTGAAATATGTCTCCATGATGAATGTATTCCTTTGCCCTGTTCACAATTTCAGAGAATTTCATTTCATCCATATTCGGAGTTACTTTACTAGAATGAAATTCTCCAAATACATCTTCACTCATTTTTAATTTTTTAAATCTATTTTCATCATGATAAAAATAAAATAATTTTTTGTGTAAATTATCGTACAACAACCCATCATCATAAATCCCAAATTCCATTAATGGTTGTGGGGAACTATGGTTATCTGGAATGTTTTCAACCATTCTAATTGCATCATAATTAACTACTCCAACAGCACCTCCAAGATATCTGTAACTTTGATTATCTGATTTTCCAAGTAATTTTTTCAATTCAAAAAATGGGTCTTTGGTTTGAATTACTTTTGTTTCATTATTTTGAATAATCTCAACTCTATCTGAATATCCTTTGAGAATAATCTTTGGATCAAATCCCATCACAGACGTTTCAGCTAAAACCTCAGGTCCTGTGAGAGATTCAAAGAGAAATGAATGTGAATAATTTCTTGAAATTTTATTGTAAATTTGAAATTGATTTTCAGATAAATCTAGGGGTACTACTTTTACTGATGTCTCTCCAAAGGCGTCCACCCATAAACAAAATTCATCCGGTTTATTATTTAAATTGTAAAGTAGATTCATTTATCATAATTTTTGTGTAGATTTATTCATCTTATAGAATGAATTTATTACCGTATGGTACGGTACCTTTATAGTATAGTTGATCGCATAATAATCATCATGCAGGGGGCAAAAAGAGCAATTTTGCAAGATATGCAAATTTTCAAAAAGCAAGAAATCAAAACATCTGTAAGTAAAGTGGAGTGTTATGTGTGCGGTAAAGGGTTAGAAGATGGTCACGCCATAACTGCAAAAACATTCCCAAATGGAACGGTTCTATTTTGTGACATTCATTATTCATTGCAATAACTCCTAAATTTTTCTTTTTTAAATTCCAAATTTTTTTCTATGAGCACTCTGCCAAGCATTGGCTTTTTCTATTTCTTGTTTTGTAATATCGTTAATTTCTAGAGGGTATTCTGGTAATATCCCGTATTTTGTTAGGACTCCTCTATATTTTCTAAAATATGCTTCAATCTCTTGTACTAGTAATTTTACTAGATCTTGAATCTTATCTGCCTCTTTATCCATTTCATGGTCTCGTAATTTGTTGACTTTTTTCTGAGTTATTTTCAACTGTTTGAATCGTCTGTTGTATTCTGCAAGAATTCTCAACTCTGAATTCTCTTTTAATGATTCTGAATCTTTTTTGAATTTCATCTTGACTCTATTTTTTTAATTTCTTTTTTAATTTTATCAATATTATCTGTCCAAATTTTTATCATTTTTCTAGAATTTTCTAATTCTTTTGGCTTATCTTCATTCTCAAGCTTTTCTACTTCTTTAATGTATTTTCTCAAAGTCTCTTCAGCTGATTCTAGTTTCTTTTTTTGAAAATCTAGAACTTTTTTTGATATGAAATTCAATAGATTTTGTAATTGGTATTCCCTAAAAAATTAATTCATGTCATACCTATTTTTTTGAGCCTATTTATCACGTTTTTTGCCCCATTTATGCTCAATTTGTAGATGGTCTTCTAGTTTTCTCGGTGTTCCTAAAACAACATTGCAAATAAGGCATTTGTATCTCAAGGAGATTATTAGAATGATTTTAGTTTAAAATCGGTGGTTATTGTGAACTATTTCTCATCTGTGTCTTCCAACAGTTCTGGATTCTCTTCTTGAGCCTTTTTCATTAATTTTGCAAATGTCTCAGGATCATCTTTTTGTAACTCTAGTAGAATCTTTCCAATGGAATCATCGAGATTGCTCATGTTTCCATTAGAAAATCGTGATACTTAACAATGCTGAAATTCTTTGATAAGATATGCCTTTAGACAAAATGAGCAATACTGAAGATTATGCGCCTACCAACAAATCTGTCATTTTACATCTTCAAGGAAAACCCGTTGCATGTGTAATTGATAATGAGAATAACTATGATGATGTAAATGATAATCCTTCACTTAGAGCCAGTTTGACAGGATTTCTAAACAAAGACGAGGAACTCGGACTTTTTATGGGTTTTCAATTAAAAATTAAGACTGATGAACAATTCTTTCAATTTACTGTTTATCCTAATGATGAATTTATTGAAACCGTGATATTTGATGAACGAATATTTCTTATTAATGAAAAAATGGAGCCTCTCTTTTCATTGAAAATTAATACAGATCAATTTGTAAAAACAAAATCTGAATTTGATAAATTTCGACAAATGATCAAATAACTAAATATTTTCTAGTTCTTATGGAATTTTTGAGGGTTTCACTGATTATAGATAAGTTCTACTTGTCGCTTATATGACAAATTCATGTTTTCATATTATGTTCAGAATAAAAAAGAAAAAAGAATTTGTAATTATACACATACCTCCAATCCAAAGAAATACAAATTTTGATGATTAGTTTTTGTTATAGTTTTTTGAACATGAATTATTATCTAAATTAATTTGATCTACTTCAATATCTGAAAAACTGATCCATCTGATGATCGTTATTTCAAAAATTCTTAAATAAAGAATTTTCAGCGTTCTTTCTATGAACTGGTATGATGGATTAACCTTTTTGGAAGAAGACATTGAAGAAATTCTTATTGAATAAAGAACAAATTGTTCATATAGTTTAAATTCAAGAAAATCAACGCACTTTTGCCATGAGCTATTACAATGAAAACTCAGACTATGATGAGTATGATGATTTAGATGAAGAGTCTGATTCAAAATACGATGCGGAATTTGATTAGATATGAAGTGTCAATGCAACTCTAATTTTTTGTGTTTGTACCATTATATTTCCAATCACCCCTCGTCAATTATTCCAAGAAAGTAGTGTGTACATATGAGCGAAAATTCTGAAAATGAAGCAAGTGTTGAAAAGCGATTTGAGAACCTTTATCCTGAATACGATTATTCCGTTAAGGCCTCAAATAATGAAAAGGATTCTAGAAAAAGAAAAAGAATGAAGACCATGTATTAGAATAGTTCCTGTTTTCAAACAAACATGCTTTTGAAAATAAACTTCTTCTGAACATTTGGTATAATTTTTGTCAAAGTTTAGCATTAAATTACTAATATTGCAAATTATTTTATGCCTAATTTTTCTAATATGTTGAAAATTAGAGAACCAACTCTACTTGACAGGGAAGATGGACATTGGTATCAAACAAAATTTGATAAAATATATCCTTCAATAAACACAATTCTTTCTGCAACTGCTCCTGATGAAAAGAAGAGTGGTTTGGCATTATGGAAAGAAAATGAACCTGCCCATCAATATATTACAGCACAATCTCAGCATATTGGAACTCAATCACATCAAATTATAGAAGACTATTTGACAAATAAATTAAATTTACAAGAATTTGATTTACTTCCTATTGCTCATTTTAATAATCTAAAACCATATCTAGAAAATATTGATGATGTCACATGTATCGAACAACGAATGTATTCTGATAAACTGAAAGTAGCTGGGACTAGTGATCTTATCGCAAAATATAATGGCGAATTATCAATAATTGATTATAAAACAAAACGAAAACCTCAAGTTGATGAATATATGTATGAATATTACTTGCAGACAACTTGCTATGCCCAAATGTTTCAGGAGGTTACTGGACAAAAAATTAACCAGGTAGTTATACTTGTTAGCAGTGAAAAAAATACTCGTCAAGAATTTATAAAAACATGTGATGATTATGTTGAACCCTTATTCGAACGCTTAGAACAATACTATCTTAACACTGAGGTAAATACATGAAATCTTGGATGCCTCCTGCAATTTTGATTGTTATTTTGTCCGGAGTTTTAATCTACATGTCTTATACAAAATAACTATTTTCTCGTGCATGCACATTTGACATAAACTACTTTGAACTCACCTTCACTCTTTATGTTATGAGACATCGGTCTCCTGCAATGTTGACATTCAGTAAATCCGTGATATTCTTCAACTGGAACAACTTTGTATTGCCATGATTTTGTTCCTTCATCCCAATAAACTGAATTTATCTCAGTAGGATTTTCCATGATTGTATTTTTTGTTTAATAATATTTGAGAATTTCTAGACTTGATTTTAATCATTGATTTCCTGAATTAGTTCCTCTACCCTCTTGATCTTTTCTTCTAATATTGTTATTTCTTCCTTACTTTCTCCTATAAGGGTGTGATTTGGAACTGTATCCAACAAAATTTAATATGAATTTAAAGATAAAAGCATTTTTAGAATTCAATTTAAGGAATTTTAATGATAATTTCTTTTTAAATAGTAAAATTATTAATTATCAAGCCTGGAAATACACACTTTCCTTTTATGAACT
>Ga0222714_10001518_pt1 | contig 26062 bp, 25 predicted proteins | sample C33_3DmetaG_FD_165048 | JGI IMG/M metagenome (GOLD analysis project Ga0222714, IMG submission 165048) | Estuarine water microbial communities from San Francisco Bay, California, United States - C33_3D | ecosystem: Environmental > Aquatic > Marine > Unclassified | place: USA: California...
CACTCAAATGCGTGAGCTAGGGAGGCGGCTCTTACGCTTCCGTGCCCAAACGAGAGCTGCAACGCCGCAGCTTAATAGGAGAGTCAGAAAAAGTGGCACGAAGGCGCGCGGCGCCGCCTGCGCTCCGAGCGTAATGGTATCGAGAGCGAGCACCATGAGGGCTGGCGCAAGATAGGAGCCGTCCACGTGACTGACCCAAGGAGTGAAAATTAGCGCGAGGGCGAGCGCTCGCATCAAGTAAGTTAGCAATAGGGCTCTTTTGAATCTAACTAGACGCCAGAAGATGACGATGAAAAGCGTCGAGGCGAGTAAGTAAACTAGCCAAAATAACCCATAGTTTGCCATGTACCCTCCCTGAACCGCCTGCTTAGCCTAGCCTACTCCACCCACCTGACAATATGTTCGTCATACCCATCAGGATGCACAAACTCCTCACTAATCGCACGTCCCGCAAGCGCGATACCAGCCTCTATCATGTCGTCGCGTGACCCCGAAATAAGAGGATGCCAGGCGAAAAGCGGCTTGCCTTCATGACGCAGCCTGTAAGCGCACGTCGACGGCATCCATGTTGCGGCAGCTATATTCATCGCCCGCACATCGAGGCAATCGGGTACGAGTTCAGTACGAGTCTGATAGCAACCGCAGCCTCCGGTGGCCTGATCGTGATGTTTACAGACTATACGAGTATGGAGAATCTCGTCCGTTTCATCATCTATTAACTTTTTAAGGCAGCAGCGCCCGCAGCCATCGCAAAGGCGTTCCCATTCTTCGTTATTAAGTTGCGAAAGGGGTTTGAGCCAAAACTCATGAGCGAGTGACTCGGTATTTGTCTCGTCTGCCTCGACTAACTTATCTCTCATGTACTTTATTTGCCTTATGTGCCTTATGTGCGATTAGTTAGTTCTTAATGCGCCTTCGAGGCCGGCCTGAAGAACATCCTTCTTCCATAGCGATAGCTCTCGCGGCCAAGGGGACTGCGCCGGATTAGTATCAGCCGAGTGCATAAAAGCGAGCAAATGGCGTTTGCGTGCAAGTACCTCGGGGGCGATCCCATGAGCCTGCGCAGTTGACGCGACAACGGCCTGCAACTTTTTCAGCCGTTTCCGCTTCTCGGGACTTAGGGGTGCCGAAAGCGTAGCATCGTCTATTGGCACAGTGTAGTCACAGGACGCCGCCAGTTCGGCGAATGCTGACGCGTACCGCTTAACAACGCCTGCATCAACTCGACTGAGCACGCCCTGCGCAATAAGAGCTTGTTTTTGGTCACTCTCCTTCCCTGGCTCACCGAGCACTGCGAGACGTGTGGCAACCTCGACGAGATCGGCGTCTTTCACGATCCAACTTTTGGGTTTATCCCGACGTCGTGCTTCCTTCTCTCGCCAGACACAAAGCGCCTTAAGCAAGATCAAGCCTGGCGTATTGAGCCGCCATGCATTGCCAAGCGACTGATAGAGCATCGACCAACTATCCTCTGACTCGTAATCAATCGCAGTCTGAATCATTGAGAGGCATTCTGCATCGAACCACTCAGAGACATTCTTTTCCTCGAGCTCATATCGAAGCTGATTTCTTAGCGTGATTAGATGCACAACGTCGATAGCAGCATAGCGCTGCTGTGCCTCGGTAAGCGGTCGCTGCAACCAATCAGAACGCGTGACGTCTTTCTCAATCACTTGATCGAGTCGCAGGAGCACGAGCGCTGCGTAGCTAAGACTCGGGCCGAGCCCAAGAAAGGAAGCGGCGAGCTGCGTGTCAAAAATGCGCTTAGGAACGAAACCAAAGTGTGAAAGAAAAACACTGAGGTCTTCACTGCAAGAGTGGAAAATAAACTCGACGTCGCCACTTCCAAAAAGTCGCTCAAACGGAGTCCAGTCTTTGATTTCCAGTGGATCAAGCAAAAAACTACACTGACCATCACCTATCTGCAGAAGACCAAGCTTTGCATAAAAGGTGTTCGTCCTCATAAACTCCGTATCAACGGCTATAGCATCAAGTTCGGCCCAACCCTCGCACAGTGTTGCTAAGTGCTGTGCGTCGGTCACGTAAACTAATGGCGTCGAGTCGTCGCGCCCACTCGATTCAGTCATAGGAGCCGTCCGAAAGGGTTTTGCGACCTGCAAAAGCGTGTGTCAGGGTGCCTCCGTCTACGTATTCCAATTCACCACCGACCGGGACACCGTGCGCTATTCTCGATACAACCACCTTCTGTCCCTTGAGACTTTCCGCGATGAAGTAAGCCGTCGCATCGCCTTCGACAGTTGGATTGCAGGCGATAATTAACTCTTTTATCTTGCCCGATTCGATTTTAGAGAAAAGCTGTTCAAGCCCCAGTTGTTCCGGTCCGATGCCATCTATGGGCGATAAATGTCCCATTAAGACGAAATAGCGCCCTTTGTAACTACCCGCCTGTTCGATTGCGAAAACATCGCCTGGGGATTCGACAACACAGCACAGAGACTGGTCTCGTTTATCGCTCGCGCAAAGCCTACAGATACTTTCTTCTGTCAGTGTTCGACACTCAGCGCAATTTCCAACGACGTCCAGAGCGGCCGCAAGCGCATTACTCAATCGCGCCCCGCCTGCCCTATTACGCTCAAGGAGCTGCAGCGCCATGCGTTGCGCAGACTTTGGCCCCACTCCCGGCAAACAGCGAAACGCATCAATTAGCTCATCAATTAACGGGCTGAGATTCAAAACATTTTCCTACTAAATAATGGCGGTACGGCGTGTAATCTTATGAAAAAATAGCACAGCAAATAATAGATCAGGCTGTATTGCTCCACACTAGAAAGGCATCTTAAAGCCTTCGGGTAGGTTAATCCCACTCGCGAGATCGCTGAGTGAACCTTTGCTATTTTCTGCTACTTTAGCGACTGCCGAATTAACTGCAGCGGCGAGCAAATCTTCGATTACGCTAATGTCTTCTGTCAGCAACGATTCATCTAGCTTCACACTGTTTACCCGATATTTCCCTGTCATCTCGACACGCACAAGCCCAGCACCCGATACACCTTCGACTATAGCTTTCGCTGCTGCGTCTTGGGCGGCCTGAAATTTTTCCTGCATTTGTTTAGCTTGTTTCATTAACTCATTTAGATCTGTCATCTTCTCTCTTCCGCTTCATTGTTCGCGATACTCTTGATAGCATTTTCACTAACACTCTCAACAATGCTCTCAATCACAACCCTACCGCCGAATTTTTTCTTCAGCTCTAGAACTGGCCAGTCGTTCTCGAAGTCGCGTATTCTTTTTGCCTGCATTTCCTGATTCAGACGGATCTTGCGTGCCGCAGGCGTCTCGCCAGTCGTCTCTCCGATTGAGATCTCAACCGCAACCTTCTTCCCCAAGAGCTTCTCGAAAGCTGGCGCTATTTTTCTCGGCGCCTCTTCACTGAAGACAGCGCTCTGTTCTCTAGCTAGAAGAAATGAAAGAGTATCGTCGGTGGTAGCAATTAGCTCGCAATTCGCCATGATGTTGGCTGAAATTCCCGTTAGTTCGAGAATCGGGAAAACAGTTATCCAATTTGAAGGAGTGATGTTGAACGCCGCATCATTTCCATCAATTACTGCCTCGGAAGCCGAATCCGGTATCAGCTGAGGCGTCGAGGTCGAGTGATTATTGTTGTCGAACTCAGAGTGATTAGCCTCAGGACTTAGACTGGTCTCGGATATCGTTACCGAGGGCTTTTTTTTTTCACTTACATTAGAGATCGCGCTCTCTGACTCTACTGCCTCTCGGGCGGGCGCCGTATAATTTGGTGAGAACACCAGCATACGCAGTAGCACCATTTCGAATGCACTCCGCATCTCTACCGCGAGCTTCAGATCCTCTCGTCCTTTTGTGCCAATTTGGTAGTAAAGTTGAACATCTTCTGCGGTTAAGAGCCCTGCTAATTCTTGGACCTTCTCAAGGTCTCCGACACTATTGTCTACTGCGTCGGGGGCAACTTGTGCCAACGCGATGCGGTGTAGCATCGACAGTAAGGCGTCGAGTGTATGATGGTAGTCGGGCGTTTGTTCGCCAATCGTCTGAACCAATTCAACGACCTGGCCGACATCACGCGCCGCCATCGCTTCCAGCAATTTGACTATTTGTTGTTGCGGGGGCACGCCAAGCATCTGGGTTACGCCCTCGGTAAGAACGCTGCCTTCGCAGTAGGAAATTGCCTGGTCAGTGAGTGTTAACGCATCGCGCATGCTCCCCGAGGCAGCCATGGCTATCTGCCAGAGGGCATCGCTTTCGGTCTGCACGTTCTCTTTGACCAAGATCTCACTTATGTATTCCGCTATGCGCGCGGGAGCAAGGTTCTTTAGATTGAATTGCAGGCAGCGCGATAGAACGGTGATGGGCAGCTTCTGCGGGTCTGTCGTGGCGAGTAAAAATTTAACGTGCTCGGGCGGTTCTTCTAACGTCTTCAACAAAGCGTTAAAGCTGTGAGTTGAGAGCATGTGGACTTCGTCGATGAGGTAGACTTTATAGCGGCCACGCGTCGGCAAATACTGCACGTTTTCGAGCAATTCACGCGTGTCTTCCACCTTCGTCCGTGACGCTGCGTCGACCTCAATAAGATCGATAAATCGCCCTTCAGAGATTTCTTTGCACGCGCCGCATTGTCCGCAAGGCTCGGAGCTGATGCCCTCCTCGCAATTGAGGCATCGAGCGAGGATGCGTGCGAGCGTCGTTTTACCGACGCCCCTAGTACCTGTGAGCAGGTAAGCATGATGAAGGCGCTGGTTATCGAGCGCGTTAATCAGCGATTTGAGAACATGAGACTGTCCTGCGACTTCTGCAAAAACCGTGGGCCGGTACTTACGAGCAAGAACTTGATAGCTCACGGAGTTCCTTCCATAGGGGTTATGAGGGATTGCCGCGCATCACCGTAGGAGTAAGCCACTGCATGATCAAAGAGGAATTCAGAGGCACCTCTCATCAGCCGCACCACGGCACATGAGTCAGCTACTACCGTTGCTCCCTTCCGGGCCTGGCGGGGTTTATAACTTATCATTGCGAGGGGACCGACAAGAGATACCAGTGCCAAGCTTACCATGCTCTAGACCATTGGGGCGAGAGTCTAAACACACCATTTCAGCCATCTCTTTGCCGAGCGCCAGCATCTCGGTATCACCTAGGGCAACGCGAGGGTAAACAGTCGGCTATCAGGTCCTCCACCGATAGCGATGGAAAGATACTGCTTATCGGCAACCGAATAGGTCATCGGTGAACCCTGTGGTGGCAGTGGCAACTCAATTTCATGTATCACAGCGCCAGAGGCCTTATCGAACGCGCGCATGAGATTACGCCCATTGTCTACTTGTGCGACAAAAAGGAGTGTCTTGGTTAGCAACGGCCCTGTCCTACTGGGCCCTCCAACAGGCCCTGGATCGAGAATCCCCATATCAATGATCTTCTGACGAATCCCCTCTCCGTGCGGGATTACCCATTCGTGCTCACCGCTATTCAGGTTAGTCGCTACTATGCGCCCGTAGGGGGGCTTGGTAAGAGGAAGACCTTGCGGGCCGCCGACGTTCATCGCCCCTCCTCGAACATAGTCAAGGTTTGACTTGCTTGGATCTGCTTTTTCTAACTGCACGACGATCGGGATCGACGCGCTTGGGATGTAATAAAGACCAGTCTCTGGATCAAAAGCCGCGCCAGTCCACCAGCCACCGCCGCCCCAGCCTGGTATATTAATCGTGCCTCTGAGTGAGGGGGGCGTAAATAATGGACCGAAATCAAACTGCTCGATAAGACGCTCTGCTTCTTGTCTTAGTTCGGGGGTGAAATCGACAAGAGTCTCATCCGAGACGCCCTGCAGTTCGAAGGCCGGCGGTTTAGTCGGAATGGGCTGCGTCGGAGACAGCTTTTCTCCTGGCACGGTACTCTGGGGTACCGGGGTTTCGATAATCGGCCATACGGGTTCCCCAGTGAGCCGGTCGAAGACATAGGTGTAGCCCTGCTTGGTTATTTGGGCGACCGCTTTAATTGCCCTTCCGTCGACCATCAGATCGACAAGCGTCGGTGCCGCCGGAAGATCATAGTCCCAAACCCCATGGTGGACCATTTGGAAATGCCAGAGGCGCTCTCCCGTTTTCGCCTTTACAGCGACGAGGCTTTCGGCAAATAAATTGTCTCCGTGACGAAGGCCTCCGTACCAGTCATTTGTGGGTGTGCCGATAGGCAGGTACACGATGCCAAGTTCATCATCTGCACTCATTATGGTCCAGGAATTCGTGTTTCCTGTGTACTCCCATGAGCCGTTCTCCCAAGTCTCGTTGCCAAACGCGCCAGCCTGCGGAATCGTCTCAAACATCCAGACGACTTCACCGGTATGCGGATTAAATCCTCTTACATTCCCTGGCGGCATTTCCTTCGTGGTTGGACCATCGTTAATTATCGAGTTAACAACCACGATGTCATTCGTTACGAGTGGCGGCGAGACGACACCGTACTGACGCTTATCGATGTCGCGGCCGAGGCCTAGAGACAGGTCGACCTTGCCGCCAACGCCAAAGTTGACATCCGGAAGCCCTGTCAGTGCGTCTAACGACCAAAGAGTTGCATCGTTAGTGGCAAAGAACACGCGATTCTTGTCCTCGCTAGACCAATAGCCTACGCCGCGCGAGTTGTAGCCAAGGTTCGCTGGCCGCCCACTAGCCCATGCCTCAGTGTCGAAGACCCATTGTTCAACTCCCGACGTTGCGTCGATGGCAACGACCCTCCCGAAGGAACTCGGTACATACATCATTCCACCAATAACGATCGGCGTTGCCTTAAATCCCGCAGGCACTGCTCTGTAATTTTCGTTTGCGATGTTTTCGGCGACCGTCGCGTTATCGGGGCTTTCCCAAATCCACGCTGTAGTCAACTCTGCCACGTTAGAAGCATCGATCTGATCGAGTTCTGAATATTTCTGAGAACCGTTATCACCGCCATAGCTCGGCCAATCTGCAGCGAATACGCCGCCAGTTAGGGCTAGCATGGTAGACGCGAGCATAGCAGCGATAATAGTAATGTTTTTCATGACGAATCCTTGGGTAGTCGAGACTTTATGCGCTCGATACTACCCTAGGAAACCTTTGGGGGGAATGTGGCGGTGAGAGAGGGATTCGAACCCTCGAAGCCTTTCGACTTACACACTTTCCAGGCGTGCTCCTTCGACCACTCGGACACCTCACCGGAGGAACTTACGGCGCGCACTCTAGCCTAGAGGCATCGAGATTACAAGGCGGCGGATAACAGGGACACGCTTTTCATCTACTGTCTCACATCGCGGCCGCGCTTTTCTGTATACGCGATAGGAGAACTTGATCGATAGACATTAATGTCTAAGCCGCCACGCCTTAAGTAGTTCATCGAGACTTGAAGGGACTTTGGCTTGCACTGATGACTGAGCGCAACAAATATGCGCTCGGCACATTCCTCGTGATAGCCCTGATGGTTTCGGAATGAGCAGAGATAACTTAGGAGGCTCGATTCCTCGATCTCAACACCGCTCACTTTAATTTCTATACTTGCCCAATCTGGCTGATTGGTCACGGGGCAGTTTGATCGGAACAGATCGCTCACATAGCGTTTTTCGGCGGCGGTATTGTCTTGACCCTGCTGCTTCACAAGCCGTGAAACTTCGAGAATCGACGCATCAAGAGGAACAGCCTGATCGATGAGGGAAAATTGATCGAGATTGACCCTCAAGGCACCACGCCCCACGCTAGGCGCAAAGTTCTTAGCCATGAGTAGACGATAGTCAGAGAGAGAATGCACGATGACTTCGACAGCACTTCCGCTGGCGATTTCCAAATCTGATTGAATCGTCGCGCGTAGTAAATCGGTAGACTTAATCCTCTCGTGATTAAACGAATTCAAATAAAGCTTTAGCGATTTCGATTCGACAATCGATGGCGAGTTACAGTCAAAATAGAGCTCAGCGACCGAGACACAAGGCTTTCCGCTTTTGTCCAGCCAGGAGAGTTCAAACGCCTGCCAGTGGTCGAACCCGTGCATCGCCAACTGGTCAGAGAGCCCAATTGCCTTCCGCGCTGGATCACGAGCGATTGGGAATAAAACCTCGGGCGCATATGACGAAGGGCTGGCGAGAGTCTCGCCGAGCGGGTTGGCTCCGGGCTTGTCTGAATGCACCATCGTTCTAACTCCTTAGCCCCGTGCCGCGATTGAGCAGCACCAAGCAAACGCTAAATAACACCACGCCAAAGAGGGTTAGGATAACGAATGCGGGCCCGACGGAGACATCGGATACGCCCAAAAATCCATATCGGAAAGAGTTCACCATATAAAAAATTGGATTAAGGGCAGAGACCGATTGCCAGAACGGGGGTAACAGTGACGAGGAATAAAATACTCCACCAAGATAAATTAGTGGCGTGAGTACGAACGTCGGGATGATAGAAATATCATCGAAGCTGTTGGCAAAAAGTGCATTTATGAATCCAGCTAATGAGAACACGACTGCCGTGAGCAGGATTACTGTGATTGTAATTATCGGATGCTGGATCTGAAGATCGACAAACATTAAAGCCATCATGGTAACGATTGCGCCAACCAACAAGCCCCTCACCATACCTCCGACGATAAAGCCGCCCAAAAGTATCGCGTTGGGGACCGGAGAGACTAGGACTTCCTCCACGCTGCGCTGGAATTTATGACTAAAAAAAGAGGACACAACGTTCGAATACGAGTTTTGGATAACTGCCATCATAATCAAACCTGGAATGATGAACTCCATATAGTCAAAGCCACCCATATTCCCTATTCGACTGCCAACGAGATTGCCAAAAATAACAAAGTACAGTGAGATCGTAATTGCAGGAGGTACTAAGGTTTGTATCCAGATGCGAGTAAATCTTCGCACCTCTTTTATGACTATAGTTTCGAATGCAATGTATTTATGGTTTTTAAACATTAACCGCGTCTCCCCTTGCATCGGTCAGACGACCCAAGAACAACTGCTCTAGTCTATTACTCTTACTCCGGAGCGCGCTGACTTCGATTCCTCTCTCGAGAAAGAGTTTAAACAATCCACTCATCGTTAGTGAGGCCGCAACGGTAATCTCGAACGAATGGGAATCGAGTAGCGATGCAGTAACAGGAACATCACCCCAATCAGGCAGGGTCTCAACGGGCTTTGCAAGGTCAACAATATAAGTTTGCTTATCTAATGCCGCGAGCAGTGCTCGCATGCTCGTATTCTCTACAATACGTCCCTTATCGATAATCGCGATGTTGCGGCAAAGCTGCTCTGCTTCCTCGAGATAATGGGTGGTCAGTATTATGGTAGTACCGGATTCATTGAGCTCGGTCAGGAATTCCCACATGGATCGTCGGAGTTCAATGTCTACGCCTGCTGTGGGCTCATCCAGAATTAACAATTTAGGCTCGTGTACAAGCGCTCTAGCGATCATGAGGCGGCGCTTCATACCGCCAGACAGCGTTCGAGAGCGGTCGTTGCGCTTCTCCCAAAGATCGAGCTTACGGAGGTATTTCTCACAGCGCTCTGCCGCCAGCTTTCTCGGCATCCCGTAGTAGCCGGCCTGTGTCATGACAATGTCTTTGACTCGCTCGAACTGGCTAAAATTGACTTCTTGAGGGACTACGCCGAGATCGAGTTTTGTTTCATAGACGTGTGAATTAACGTTTTTGCCAAATATCTCAACGGTCCCTCCCGTTTTTCGAACCAAGGTGGACAAAACGCCGATTGTTGTTGATTTTCCTGCACCGTTGGGCCCAAGAAGAGCGAAAAAGTCACCCTGCTGTACTTGTAAGCTTATTCCCTTTAATGCTTCGAACCCATTCGCATAGATTTTAGTGAGATCTGAGATCGCTATAGCAGTGGTCATGATGAGTATGCCTCTTCGATTAGCCGAAATCCTATTCCCTGCTCCTGCAACGAAAGTCCTTAACTCCTACAGCAAAAGCCTTTAACTCCCGCATTCAAGTCCTTAAAAAGCACTCCCGCAACGAAAAAAGCCCAGCATAGCTGGGCTTTTCGAATTGGCGTCCCCTAGGGGTTTCGAACCCCTGTTGCCTGGATGAAAACCAGGTGTCCTAGGCCTCTAGACGAAGGGGACAATCTGTATGGCAAGGCGCGCCAAATCAGAACGAGCGGAATTCTAGGGAGCCAGGGCTTGCTAGTCAAGCCTCAACTGCAAAAAAATACGACAACGGTGGTTAGACAACGCGCCAAAGGCTCTGTATACCCTATTAATTGCAGTTCTTGACGAGTATCTAGTACTGTGCGAACGTTTAATCAATTGCAGTTTCCAAATAGTCCAAAGTGGGTGTTTTCGAGGACGGAGTAAGAAAAAACTATGAAGTCATTCGAGCCTGCCGACAACAGAGGGAAGCAGTTGAGATTGCGCGATGTCCACGAGAGACTACTAAACGATTTATGAATAAGAGTCATGACGCAAGCAGCGGTATCGACGATGCTCTCATCGCAGAAGCCACCGCGCAGCTCAACCAGGAAATCAAGGTTCTTGATACTTGGCTAGCTGAACTCGGACAGGCCTCAGCTTCAGATGAAGAATCTATGGCCGCGTATCAATCCTATATGGATATGCGCGCTAGTCGCTGCGAAATGCTTTCTTCACTTCTCAATCAGACAAAATCAACTAGGAAAAATGCCGAATAACGCGTTTTTCTTCGCGTGATTCAGTTACTTTCGGCTAATTTCTCAAATATTGTCATAACTATTTTCGCAACTACACCCTCCCAGTCAGGACGACCGTTAACGCCATGCTCAGTACAGCTCAGCTCCAAACCATGTTTCAACTCCAAGCAGCGATGAATTATCGCGTCGACCCCAACTGGACTGACGCACGCTATCCTTACCTGCGCGCCGTGGTAGTCGAGGCGGCCGAGGCGATTGAGCATCATGGATGGAAATGGTGGAAACAGCAGCATCGCGATCTTGGCCAGCTCCAAATGGAGCTTGTAGATATTTGGCACTTTTTGCTTTCTGAAATACTTCTTCGTAACGGGGGGGATGAAGACAAGGCGAGGCTCTATCTCGAGGCGGCCTATGAGCGCCAGAGCCCGACGCGAAGGCTGCAATTCGACGGCCAAGAGTATTCTCTCGATGAGCTCGAGCTACTGGATTTACTTCAGGCGCTTATTGGAACGGCAGCCGCAGGTCGTGTCGAACTAGGCTTGTTTGCAGAGATTATGAGCGGATGTGAACTGGATTGGCCAGAGCTGTACAGACAATATGTCAGCAAGAATGTGCTTAATTTTTTCCGTCAAGATCACGGCTACCAAGAAGGCACATACCGTAAGATCTGGAACGGGCGCGAAGACAACGAAGTACTGGTCGAAGTGATGGCTACGCTCGACGCTGAAGACCCCTCGTTTAAAGACAGCCTCCATGCGTTACTAGAGGCTGCTTATCTAGAAATATAGAATAATTTCAATAAATTAAGGCGATAATGTTGGAGTTACTTTAACTATGCCGGACTCAGCTACTTGAAATATGCGTTCTCGCGCTGCGAGTGATCGGTCACGTCGCGCACCTCTTTCAATTCTGGGATTTGCTGCAAGAGTGTCTTCTCAACACCCTCTTTCAGCGTCACATCGACCATCCCGCAGCCCTGACACCCACCGCCGAAACGCAACACGGCGATGTTTTCGTCGAAAAGCTCTTCGAGCGTCACATTGCCGCCATGCGCGGCGAGACCGGGGTTAATTTCGTTGTAGAGCACATAGTTGATTCGATCGGGTATCGAGCTCTCATCGGTAATCTTAGGCAGCCGCGAATTCGGGGCCTTGATCGTCAGCTGTCCTCCCATCGCATCTTTCGAATAGTCCACTACCGCCTCTTCGAGAAAAGGAATGCTTGGCTCGTCGATATAGGCTTTGAACCCTTCGCAGTGCTGGATCGCATCGTCGTCTTTTTCCTCGCCTGGTCGGCAAAACGAGATACAGGTCTCGGCTTTTGGCGTCCCCGCGTCAAGAATGAAGACGCGCACTGATACGCCCTCGGTGTCTTGTTTCTTCAGCAATTCGGCGAGATAGGCCTGTGCGGGTGCAGTGATCGTAATGTAATCAGAACTCATAGTGAATTTACTCCTCGAGACGCGGCTGAGTTTACTGGAAAGCGAGTGGAATTAGAATAACCAAGTAGATTACTTGGTTATAGTGCTATGCGATTTTCGACGGACTTTGCTAGAATAGCCGGCCTTCTGGGCGACCTAGATCACCACCCAACCTCTAACCGTTTAACGGGCTAGGAATAGCTCAAAGGCATTGGCATGACAGAACAACTAACCCGTAATCAACGCGTGGACGCGCTCCGCGTCGCTCTCACCCAGCGCATCCTTCTTTTGGACGGCGCGATGGGTACGATGATTCAGGGCTATCAGTTGGTCGAGTCGAATTTTCGTGGCGAGCGGTTTCGCGATGCAGCCCAGCCACTTGCCGGCAACAACGATCTGCTCACGCTTTCTGCGCCTCAGATAATATCGGAGATTCATACCGCTTATCTCGACGCCGGCGCCGATATAGTCGAGACCAACACGTTTAATGCGACACGCGCATCCCAAGCAGACTATGGACTCGAAGAGTTAGCCTTTGAGCTCAATGAAGAGGCTGCAAAGCTGGCGCGCGCGGCGTGCGATGCAGCGACTCTCAAAACGCCAAACAAGCCTCGCTTTGTTGCTGGGATAATCGGGCCGACGAGTAAAACCGCTTCCCTCTCCCCAGATGTCAACGACCCTGGGTTTAGAAACACAAGCTTTGACGAATTGGTTGAAGACTATAGCAACTCTGCGCGGGGTCTCATCTCAGGCGGCGCTGACATACTAATGATCGAAACCGCATTCGATACCCTTAATGCCAAAGCTGGGATCTTCGCTGTGCGTCGGGTGCTAGCGGAACTCGCTCTTGATCTACCGATTATGATTTCGGGCACAATCACAGATGCGAGCGGTCGCACGCTATCAGGACAAACCGTTGAGGCATTTTTAAACTCTGTCGCGCACGCTAAACCACTTTCGGTCGGGTTTAACTGCGCCCTCGGTGCAGAGCAGCTGCGTCCCCATATCGCCGAAACGTCTCATCTGGCCCAGAGCTATGTTTCCGCACATCCGAATGCGGGTTTACCTAATGAATTTGGTGAATACGACCAAAGTCCGGAAGAAATGGCCTCGATTATTAAAGAATTTGCTGCTAGCGGGTTTCTTAATATTGTAGGCGGTTGCTGTGGTACATCCCCCGAACATATTGCCGCAATGGCCGCGGCCATCGACGGTATCCCACCTCGGGAAATTCTGGCGCTAGAACCGGCATGCCGGCTCAGTGGTTTAGAGGCGTTCAACATCAAGGCTGATTCTCTCTTCGTCAATGTTGGAGAAAGGACAAATGTCACCGGGTCAGCGCGCTTCGCCCGCCTCATTCGCGAGGAAAATTACGACGAAGCGCTCGAAGTCGCGCGTGAGCAAGTTGCCGCTGGCGCACAGATTATCGACATCAACATGGACGAAGGCATGCTTGATTCTGAGGCTGCAATGGTTCGGTTTCTAAAGCTAGTTGCCGCCGAGCCAGAAATTTGTCGCGTTCCGATCATGGTGGATTCCTCCAAGTGGGAAATTATCGAGTCCGGGCTCAAATGCATCCAGGGAAAAGCCATCGTAAATTCGATAAGCCTCAAAGAAGGCGATGAGGAATTCATCGAGAAGGCGAAGCTGTGTCTTGCGTATGGCGCCGCAGTCGTTGTCATGGCCTTCGATGAAGCGGGTCAAGCCGACACACTCGCCAGAAAAAAAGAAATCTGCAAACGCAGCTATGACCTGCTTCTAAGCACCGGCTTTCAAGCCGAGGATATTATCTTCGACCCAAATATATTTGCCATAGCGACCGGTATCGATGAGCACAATAATTACGCAGTAGACTTCATTGAAGCTTGCAAATACATCAAGGCAGAACTGCCCGGAGCGCTTATCTCAGGGGGAGTGAGTAACGTTTCCTTCTCTTTCCGAGGCAATAACCTTGTACGCGAGGCGATCCACTCGGTTTTTCTATTCCACGCGATAAAAGCCGGTCTGTCGATGGGTATCGTTAATGCGGGGCAACTCGCTGTTTACGATGATATCCCCGCGGACCTAAAACAAGCAGTGGAGGACGTTGTTCTCAATAGAACGAAGGAAGGCACAGAGCGGCTAATGGCCGTGGCCCAAAACTACAGTGGCGCCGAAGGGCTAGTGGCGACCGAAGATCTTGCGTGGCGAGATCAAGCAGTCGAAAAGCGCCTCGCGTATGCGTTGGTGAAAGGTATCACCAAATTTATCGAAGAAGACACCGAGCAAGCACGACTCAACGCCGAGCGTCCGATCCATGTGATCGAAGGCCCTTTAATGGACGGCATGAATGAAGTTGGCGATCTTTTTGGTAGCGGTAAGATGTTTCTCCCGCAAGTTGTAAAAAGTGCTCGGGTTATGAAACAAGCCGTAGCTTATCTGCTGCCATTTATCGAAGCCGAAAAGCAAGGGGGCGAGGTTAAAGCAAAGGGTAAGATACTGTTAGCAACAGTGAAGGGAGACGTACATGATATCGGTAAAAATATCGTTGGCGTTGTCCTAGCGTGTAATAACTATGAGATCATCGATCTCGGCGTGATGGTGCCTGCCGACAAAATTCTGAGAACCGCTATCGAGGAAAATGTCGACATCATCGGTCTCAGTGGTCTGATTACCCCCTCGCTCGATGAGATGGTTCATGTTGCCTCAGAAATGCAGCGACTTGATTTTCACATACCTCTCCTAATCGGCGGTGCGACGACGTCTAAAGCGCATACTGCGGTTAAGATAGAGCAGCACTACAGCAACGATGCGACAGTCTACGTTCCCGACGCGTCGAGAAGTGTTAACGTCGTCAGCACCCTTTTAAGTGAATCGAACAAATCCGATTTCACGGCGGATATTCGCTCGGAGTACTCTATGATTCGTGAGCGCACCGCGAATCGAAAGAGTAAACGTGAACTCGTTGATTTCCGAGCGGCGAATCGCGCTGCGCTGAAGCTAGACTGGGAAAATTATACACCTCCCACGCCTGCATTCGTCGGTACGAAAGTTCTTGACGACTACCCACTAGAGGCACTCATCGACTACATCGACTGGACTCCCTTCTTTATCACGTGGAGTCTTGCCGGCAAATACCCTGCAATTCTCTGCGATGAAAAAGTTGGGGCGGCGGCGCGGGACCTTTTCCAAGATGCTCAAGAAATGTTGACGCGCATAGTCGACGAGAAGCTGATTACTGCACGCGCCGTGTTCGGATTTTGGGAGGGCAACAGTATCGGCAATGACGTGCAGCTCGGCGAAACGGGTGCAAACAAAAAGATCCATTTTCTTCGTCAGCAAATGCCAAAGCAGGATGACAATGCTCAACTATGCCTCGCAGATTTTGTGGCGCCAATCGATTCTGGCAAACAAGATCACCTCGGAGGCTTTGCGGTAACTGCAGGCATCGGCGCCGAGGCGCTCGCGAAAGGCTATCAAGACGAAGGCAACGACTATGCCTCACTCATGATCAAAGCGTTAGCGGATAGACTCGCTGAGGCATTCGCAGAGCACCTCCATGCGCGCGTCAGAACAGAGTTTTGGGCTTACGCGCCAGACGAAAAACTTTCGACAGAAGAGCTTATTAGTGAACGTTATCGCGGAATACGCCCGGCTCCAGGGTATCCTGCCTGTCCCGAGCATTCTGAAAAAGAAACGCTGTTCGCTATCTTGGACGCTGAGGCTACTACCGGCATCTCGCTGACTGACAGTTATGCAATGACACCCGCCGCAAGCGTCAGCGGATACTATTTTAGTCATCCAGAATCGCGCTACTTCTCGGTGGGTAAAATTAGTAGCGAACAAGTTGAGGATTTGGCGTCCCGTAGCAGCAGAGACTTTGCGGATTTAAGCCGCTTGCTCGGTCCTAATTTAGACTAATTTACTGCCTGGTAGGCAGAGGAATACTCCCGATGTACAGATATGACGGTTACGACGCTACCATGCTTGAAGAGCGCGTTGCGCAATTTCGCGATCAAACCAATCGTTATCTTGAAGGTAAACTCTCTGACGCGGAATTTCTGCCACTCAGGCTGCAGAATGGCCTCTATGTTCAACGTTTGGCGCCGATGCTTCGTATCGCTGTACCGTACGGAATGCTGTCGTCACGCCAGCTAAGGAAACTAGCCTTTATCTCCTCGCATTATGACAAGGGCTACGGGCATTTCACCACTCGCCAGAATATTCAATTCAACTGGCCCGCTCTTGAAAATGTGCCAGAACTTCTCGCTCATCTTGCAGAAGTAGAAATGCACGCAATTCAAACAAGCGGTAACTGTATCCGCAACACAACCACCGATCAGTTTGCAGGCGTCGCTATCGATGAGATTGAAGACAGCCGGCCATACTGCGAAATCATTCGGCAATGGTCCACATTTCATCCCGAGTTTGCATACTTGCCACGCAAGTTCAAAATAGCGGTCTGCGGTACACAAGAAGATCACGCGGCAACGCAAGTGCATGATATCGGCGTCTACCTGCGTAAGAACGATAACGGTGAAACGGGATTTCAGATTCTCGCAGGGGGCGGACTCGGACGCACGCCTGTAATTGGACAAGTCGTATTTGACTTTATACACCGACACGATTTACTGACGGCACTAGAGGCGATCCTTCGCGTTTACAATCGCGAAGGGCGGCGCGACAACAAGTACAAGGCGCGGATAAAAATATTAGTCCGAGAAACTGGCTTAGACGCTTTTTGTGAGAAGGTTCAGCATGAGTGGGAACAGCTGCGAGGCGGAAGCCTCACTCTTACGGACGCTGAAATCGAGCGGTGCAAAAGCTATTTCCAGGCACCGGCTTATAAACCCCTAGAAGCTTCTCCCGAATCCCTGCGCACCGCGCTAGCAAAAGATGTGCTATTCGCTAGTTGGTATAGCAACAATGTGACCGCCCATAAGAGATCGGGCTACGCGGCAGTGGCTATTAGTTTTAAAAAAACTGGGTATGCACCCGGCGATGTGACCGAAGAGCAGTTAAATGCCCTCGCCGACCTAGCTGATCGATTCAGTTTCGGCGAAGTACGAGTTACACACGCGCAGAATGTTATTCTTGCAGACGTTGAAGAAAGCGAACTCTATAAACTCTATCAACAGCTTGCTGCCGACTCGCTAGAAACAGCGAATCTAAACAAGCTCAATGATATCATTTGTTGTCCAGGCGGCGACTTTTGCGCGCTCGCAAATGCGAAATCTATTCCTATCGCTGAATCGATACAGCGTCAATTCGATGATCGCGAACTTCTTGCCGATATAGGCGAGGTGTCACTTAATATTTCTGGCTGCATGAATGCATGCGGACACCATCATGTCGGAAACATAGGTGTGTTGGGCGTCGATAAAAAAGGCGAAGAGTTTTATCAGGTCTCGATTGGCGGATCATCAAAACGCGAAGCCAAACTAGGCAGGATTCTAGGTCCTTCCTTCGCGCAAAGTGAAATCCCAGCCGTGGTTGCAGATCTAATCACAGTCTATCGTGAGCAGCGCCTGGATCATGAGAAATTTATAGATACCGTAGATCGTATTGGTGTCGAACCCTTTAAAAAGCGTGTCTATGAAAAGGAACAATAATGGCGATTCTAATCAATACTACAGAAAAGATTCCCGACCATTGGACGCTTATACAATCGGCGTCGGGTCCTGATGTGTTCTCTGCCTTACGAGGTCGAAACGCCTTACTACCGCTAGAGCTTTTTTTGAGTGATGAAGAGGAAGCCGCTGCCCAGTTCTCAGCAATTGGTGTCTGGTTAGATTCCCATCAAAATCTCGACAAGCTCGAAGACAGACTGAGCAGTCTTCCCATTATCGCGCTGAATTTCCCCGTTTTTAGCGACGGCCGTGCTTACTCACTCGCGCGACGCTTGCGACGCGATCTTGGCTACACAGGTGAAATTAGGGCAATCGGAGATGTGTTGCGTGATCAACTCTGTTTCCTTGAACGCTGCGGATTTGATTCATTTGCGCTGCGCAGCGACCAAGACCCAGACGATTGTCTCGAGGCATTCAAAGATTTCAGTACTAGCTACACCGCAACCGCGGTGAATGATACGCCACTATTCAGGCGACGGGGCTAAATTCAACCCCGCCTCTGACACGAATCTACGCCTTTAGATCGAGCAGATAACGCCCCACTGCACCGCCGGCGAGTACTTTTGCGAGTACGGCGGGAAGCTCGGCGAGAACAATCGTTTCAGCAAGCGAATCGATCGCCGTCAGCGACCACTCGCTCGCGAAGAGTGACCAAATTTTCTGCTTTTTCGAGAGAGGAAGCTCAACCGAATCGACGCCGAGAAGATTAACACCCCGCAGAATAAACGGTAAAACCGTGGCATTTATCGCGGGACTGTCGACCAATCCGCAAGCCGCGACACTGCCACCATAACTGAGACTCTTGATGACATTAACAAGCGTCGCGCCCCCTGCTACATCGACGGCTGCTGCATAGCTCTCTTTAAGCAGTGGTCGTGGGTTTTCTTCCGACAAAGCCTCGCGCGATATAACTTCGCAGACGCCTAACGCCTTTAGTCTTTCGCCCTCAGATAATTTTCCGGTGCTGGCCACAACATCGAAGCCGAGCTTAGCGAGGAGCGCGCAGGCTACTATCCCCACGCCTCCCGTAGCTCCCGTGACCAGCACTTTGCCCGCCTCAGGCGTAACACCGTTCTGTAACAATTTATCGACGCAAAGCCCGGCAGTGAGACCAGCGGTACCTAGGACCATGGAGTCACGCAGAGATAATCCGGAAGGAAGCTTAGCCACCCACGAAGCAGGAACACAAATCTGTTGACCGAAACCACCGGCGGTATTCATCCCAAGATCATAACCAGTCACTATCACTTCTTCGCCATCAACGAAGTTTGGATCGGTACTCGCGAGCACCTTTCCCGCCGCGTCGATACCAGGGACGTGCGGATACTCGCGAGTCACCGCTTTGCTGCCAGAGGCAGAGAGCGCGTCTTTGTAGTTCACCGACGAGTAGTGCACGTCGATAATCACGCTGCCTTCTTGAGGCTCCGGCATGCTTTTCTCGACAATGCTACCGTGAAAATTTTTCTCTGGCTCTTCTCTTACTTCGAACGCTTTGTATATATTCACTGCATAATCCTCATTCACTAATACTTATTCTAGAGCGTGGCCTGAGTCTCAACTCAATGCTACTGAAAGTCTTTCGTTCTATCTGCTGCCAGTACTCGATTGGTCGCACGCGCGATACCTGCTTCAATAGCGGCACCGAGCTTGTCCTGAAGCGTTTGTTTAACTTTGAATTGCACCTCAAAGACGTCGGCTTCGCGACAAGCTGCCACTAAGACATCATCACTCGTATTGAGTTCGTCGACCAGATAGCGTTCTTTAGCCTGCATGCCGACCCAGGTTTCGCCAGTTGCAACGCGACCTACATCGACGATGGGACGGTGTGTCTTTACCCACTGCTTGAATATATCGTGAATGTTCTCAACGTCCTCCTGCACTTTAGCTCGGCCTTTGTCCGTGATCTCGCCGAATGTACTGAGGGTGCGTTTGAATTCACCCGCGCTTATGACTTCGTAATCAACGTCATTTTTCTTCAAGACCTTGTGGAAATTAGGAAGCTGAACAACAACGCCGATAGAGCCGATGATCGCAAACGGCGCCGCAATAAGTTTATCCGCCAGACATGCCATCATGTAGCCGCCGCTTGCGGCAACCTTATCCACACAGATCGTTAGTGGAATTTTAGCGTCTTTAATACGCTGTAATTGACTCGCTGCAAGACCATAGGCATGCACCATGCCGCCGGGACTCTCTAGCTTGAGAATTATCTCATCACAGGTCTCTGCGATCGAAAGCACGGTAGTAATTTCTTCGCGCAAAGAACTAACTTCTTCTGCAGCAACGTCACCATCAAAGTCTAAAACGTAAACGCGCTTGCGTCTTGTCAGCTTCCCGTTTCTGCCCTCCTTCTCGCTCGCGAGAGTCACGTCTTCTTCGGCAATGGCTGTCGACGATTTAACAGTCGCCGACTGGGTTTTCGCTTTAGCTTTTTCTTTCGCTTCAGCTACGGCACGTTTCTTCTCAGCTTTCGCTTCTTCTTTTTCGCGCTTAGCGCGCGCTTTGTTCTCTAGTTTCAGTGTGGCGCTATCGATTACTTCATCGCGAACGGCATCGTGTAGATCTTCTAAATGCTCATTGAGACGCACAACAACAATCTCTCCACGTTTATTCGAGCGCCGCTGGCGACTACCAGCGGATACGATGGCGCCAATCACAAGTATGAGTGCGACTACTATTGTCGCGACTTTGGCTAAAAACATGCCGTATTGAATCAGGTATTCCAAGAGATGACCTCGTTGATGCGCGACCACGCTAGCCGCCGGTTATTAGGAAGAATTACTAGCGCCCCAAAAAATGGGAAATCAATTTCCCAGCGACACTGATTCGAGCTGAAGGTACATTGGGTAGATCATCAGGACCAAACCACTTAGCGTCAGCTATCTCGCTCGGTTCTGGTGTTATGTCACCGCTTTCATACTGCGCAATAAATCCAAGCATCAGCTGAGATGGGAATGGCCATGATTGACTCGATAAATAGTCGATTCTTCCAACCTTGATTCCGACCTCTTCGAACACCTCGCGGCGTACAGTATCCTCGGGCGATTCGCCTACCTCCATGAAACCAGCGAGGCAGGAATAAAAATCGGCGTTATGGCGCGAACTCTTGGCAAGTAACATTTTGTCTTCGCGCACTACTAGCACAATTACGCAGGGATTGATTCGAGGGTAGTAATGTCTTTCGCAAGGCAAGCATACAAGCGCCCTTTCACTCGTATGCGGTCTTGTACTACCGCCACAGCTGCCGCAAAATTTGTGACCACTGAGCCACTCTTCAAGTTGGTTCGCAACACCTGCACCCATAAAAAATTCTTTAGACTCCGAAAGCAACATACTGCGGAGTGAACGAAGCTCTGCCCCTGGAAGCAAATCGAGTGGCGAGCTGTCTAGATAAGCCGCGATCAGGTCCTGTCCTGTATCTTGAGGAATGCGCAGAAGCTGCGCGCCAATAATTACCTCGGGATTAATTGTTTCTATAGTCCATATACTAAGAAGCCCGTCACAAACTATTTGTCCTTCAAAAAAAAGTATAAACGTATCGTCCAACCGAATGTGCTGCGGCGTTAAAAAGATCGGCCGGCTGTGTTCCTTCGCTAACATTATTAATCCTATCGAATTCTGAGTATTTATGCCGGGCGCTAGCCCTTCAGAACCTAAGCAGAGGTTCTATCAAGGGATAGCCACAGCGCTCCGTTGCCGCTCGATGAATCTATCTCGGCAAGCCGATCAAAATGCGCGGCTAGTTCTTCTTCACTCGCTCTAGTAACGTCGAGCTCTGGCCGTTTCTTAGCGCTTCGTAACGCCGTTGTCTCGCGTTTTTGCTCCTGAGTTTCCTCGTCTTTCAACAACAAGTTACGCTGGCCGCTTGTCATGACAAGATACAGGTCTGCAAGGATCTCGGCGTCGAGAAGTGCGCCATGCAGTTCACGCTGCGTGTTATCTACACCATAGCGTTTGCAGAGCGCATCTAAATTGTTCCGCTGACCTGGATGTTTTTGGCGCGCTAAAACTAGGCTATCAAGTACGGTACAAAAGGCATCTATCGAAGTGTTTGCTGAGTCGCTACGCGCGAGCTCCGCATTCAAGAATCCGATATCAAACGGAGCGTTATGAATCACAAGCTCTGCCCCGTCGACAAACGCGAGGAATTCTGCCTCTATTTGATAGAACCGTGGTTTGTCTGCAAGGAACGCTTGAGTTATACCGTGGACTTCTATTGCGCCTGCATCGATATCTCGGTCGGGATTGAGATAGCAGTGGAAATGGCGATTAGTGAGTTTCCGGTTAATAATTTCTACGCAGCCTATTTCGATGACCCTGTGGCCCTGCGCGGGATCTAATCCAGTCGTCTCTGTATCTAATACTACTTGCCGCATTTTACTCTCACTGCTTTTTAATTAAATCCGCACGTCAAATGCTCAGATCTCAGCCCTGTAGTCTAAGTTGTTCGATGCCTTGATTGGCGAGCTCGTCTGCGATCTCATTTTCCCTGTGACCACTATGGCCTTTGACCCAGTGCCACTGGATCTCATGCCTGCTCGCCGCTTGGTCTAAACGTTTCCATAGGTCGACATTTAGCACTGGTTTTTTGGCTGCCGTTTGCCAATTGCGCCGTTTCCAATTCGCTAACCACTCCGTCATGCCTTGCAATACATATTTTGAGTCGGTCGTGATAGTTACCTGACAAGGCTCGGTAAGTGCCTCTAGCGCGCAGATGACGGCCATCATTTCCATTCTGTTATTTGTCGTTTCGGCGTCGCCGCCGAACATCCTCTTTTCGGTTTCGCCACAGCGCAGCAGAGCGCCCCAGCCGCCGATTCCTGGATTACCTTTGCAGGCACCATCTGTAAAAAGTTCCACGAATTTAACCATTAAGCCCTCTAGGTGACTGCCTCCTATCCTGACTATCAGCTCGCTGTCCAGCCAGCTTTCTAATCAACCCTCCAGCCAGCTTCTCAGTCAGCTATTCGGCTAACTATCATACCTCAGACTGCTTCGAATGACCCTGAAGAGTTGACGTTACGCCTTGGATTGGCGTCGGCATGGGAGATCTCCATGCACGCAAAGTTGGTGTCAGAGGGCGTCTATGCTTCACGCCAACAATTACACTAGTCGCTCCGAAGGGACTCTTTAACCGAGAGCCTAAACGAGACATTGTTTCCGCAAGACGGCCAATCTGCGAACTCCGATCCGAAATAGCTACGGGGAGTTCATGCATAGCACTAAAATTGTTCAATTGATGAACATCGAGCACCTCTAACCAATCAATCAATCGCTTTAATTTTCTGAATTTACCCTGCCAAGGCGGAACTCGTGCTGACTCCTGTCGATAGGGCCAAAAGGCAAGCACGAGCCTTTTTAATCCCCACAAGCTCAATGGATTGAACGCGATTAGAATGATGTGACCGCCGGGGCGAAGAACCCTAACCGCTTCTCTGAGCACGGCACGACTGTCTACAGCAAACTCCAGCTCATGATGGAGAACCACGACATCGATAGAATCGCTCTGTAGCGCGAGCGCACCGGAATCGGAAACTAATCCGGGAGAATCGTCTGCATCTAGCGAAGTTTCGCCTAGTCCAAGTGTAATTTTATGCGAAATGGGGCTTGTTTCTATCAGCCGCGATCCAGTACAGCAGCCAATATAAAGAAGATGATAACCAAATAAAGTCTCCAACAGCGGACCAATGACTCGCGTTTCGGCTTCAATAAGCCTGCTTCCAAGCTCGCTGGCATACCAAATTCTCAGAGCATGCTGCTTCGCGCTGCCTGATAGTTGAGCAGAGTCTCGATCGGCGGTTAGCGCCTTGCCTGCGAATATGAGCCGTCTGATACCGTGCTTAGAAAATTTCCTTCCCACCTCCACCCCTTGTTCAGATCTTGCAATGATGTCCGCTGTTCTTTGTTGTAATCAGCAGCAATCCTTATATCATAGGCACTGCTTGAAAAACGACCCGCTAAAAGGCATAGCGGTGAGACGAATACCTTTACTCCAACAAAGAGAGTCGTGCCCACTATGATAAGCCAAATTAAGGCGTTACCCGCTTTCGATGACAACTACATTTGGTCCCTTTGGGACGAGGATAACAAGACTTTATGCGTTGTCGATCCGGGCGATCCTGCACCAGTTATCAAGCTTATAGAAGACGAACAGCTGACTCTCGACAGCATTCTCATTACCCATCATCATCCAGATCACACAGGCGGAATAGCCGAATTAACGGCGAGGTACGCCTGCAAGGTCTACGGACCACATAACCCAGGGATCGCCGGCATTAATAAGAGAGTTGCGGAGAATGATGAATTTACACTCATGGGAGAGCGAGTGCGTGTACTTGATGTGCCAGGACACACACTCGACCATATCGCCTATGTAGTCAGCCAAAATACCGAAAGCGGCGCATCGACTCGCCTCTTTTGCGGCGACACCTTATTCGCCGCTGGCTGTGGTCGACTTTTCGAAGGCACTCCCGCTCAGATGTGCAGCAGTCTAGCCAAATTAACAAATCTCGGGAAAGAGACCTTAGTTTACTGCACGCACGAATACACTCTGGCAAACCTTCGGTTCGCCGCCGCCTGTGAGCCTGGCAATCTTCTCACTCACCTGCGTACAACCCAAGTTAACAAACAGAGAGAGAATGGGCAGATATCGCTTCCGACAACAATAGGTTTAGAGCTTGCGACCAACCCCTTTCTCCGCTGTACTAATCAGCAGGTAATCGATTCGGCTGAATCTTTCGCCGGGGGTGCGCTTGCGGATGAAATAGCGACCTTTGCAGCAATACGCGCGTGGAAAGACGAATTTTGATGCCGATCGTTGGTCTGATAAGGCTTCTAAGTCGAGTGCTTTGCTCAGGAGTGTTGCATCGCTTTATCTCCGCATACTTTTTGGGTGCTCTCCTCGCTGCTTGCTCGACGGTGGAAACACCTGAAACCGTTGCAAACGCGACGCCAGAGAAACCAATAGCGCAGGAATCTGTCACAACTGCTGCTGCGATTCTCCCCGAACACATTAAGAGCGAAGATTCTCGCTATGAACCCACTGACCTTTGGGAGCGACTTAGACTTGGCTTTGATCTGACAGCAGACTACGCGCATCCGAGCGTGTCACGGCAGCTTAAGAGGTACCGACAACAACAGGATTATTTTGACCTAGTAACAGAGCGCGCGCAGCCCTTTCTATACGAGGTTATAGAACAGATCGAGCAGCGTGGACTCCCGCTTGAGCTGGCTCTGGTTCCCTTCGTCGAGAGTGCATTCAATCCCGACGCTTACTCGCATCAGGATGCAGCGGGACTCTGGCAATTTGTCTCCGCGACTGGGCGCAGCTACGGGTTAGAACAAACTTGGTGGCTCGATGAAAGGCGCGACCCGCTTGAGTCAACTCGGGCAGCACTGGACTATTTAGAAGTTCTCTATGCGGAGTTTGATGAGGACTGGATTCTTGCGCTAGCCGCATACAACGCGGGAGGCGGAAACATACGCCGCGCCCTTAAGAACCAGAAAAATCAGGCGAGCGACAGTCGCCGCTCCAGGTTCTGGGATTTAAATCTGAATGGGGAGACTCGCGATCACATTCCTCGCATCCTCGCCCTTGCTTTGGTGATCAAGTCACCCGCCGAATATGGTGTGGAGCTCGTTTCGATCCCCAATGAGAGATATCTTTATCCTGTAACCCTGACAAATCAAATAGACCTGAGCCTTGCCGCTCGCCTTGCAGAGTTTGACCTAGGATCCTTAAAACAACTCAACCCTCATTACAGACAATGGGCAACACCGCCCGATGACACCAGAACGCTTTATCTGCCCGACCGAGAGAGCCAGCGCTTGACCTCAGCGCTACTCACCCTGGACAGCTCTACCTTAGTCACGTTCGATCGGTACAGGATTAAAACGGGTGACACTCTAAGCGCGATCGCCCGTAGGCTGGGCGCCAAGGTCGACGTATTACAGCGTGCGAACGGGCTAAAAGGTAGCAGGATAATAGCCGGAGACTCTTTATTAATCCCCCGAGGCGATATATCTGAGTCGCAATTTGAAACGATAGCCCAAGACAGTGAAGAGACTCAAAGACCACCAGCGAGCTACACAGTGAAACGCGGGGACAATCTCTGGTCTATTGCTCGTCGCTACAACATCCGCTCTGAGGACATTTTACAGATGAATAATCTGTTAGACGCAGCCCTGTTACAGCCGGGACAGAAGCTAGTCTTGAGAAACCCCGCTTCAAGGCAGAGTAATTCAACTAACAGCGATTGAGACAGAAAGTCCTGACTGCGCTGCTTCGAGCCCAAAGCACGCTATCGCTTAGATAAGAACTCGGACTACAAGAAGAACTAAGACGAGAACCCTATGACTGCAACAGTAACTAAGACAGACACAGATTTTTTTGGTCATCCAAAAGCGCTG
>Ga0222714_10001519_pt1 | contig 26060 bp, 32 predicted proteins | sample C33_3DmetaG_FD_165048 | JGI IMG/M metagenome (GOLD analysis project Ga0222714, IMG submission 165048) | Estuarine water microbial communities from San Francisco Bay, California, United States - C33_3D | ecosystem: Environmental > Aquatic > Marine > Unclassified | place: USA: California...
AAAAACAACGGTGTGAATATAAATTTTATACAACCACAATTAGAAAAACTAGATTACGGATTTGAGTCATTTGTATTGAACTATCACAATATAGTTTTCAAAAAAACTAGACATTGGAGAGGTCCTGCTGTTTTTACTTTAAAAAGTATTGCTCATACAAATTTTATTGGTTATAATTTTCCAGGTATAATACTAAAGTATGAAAATCTAAGACAAGATTTTGAACAAATACAGGAAATTACCAAATGTAAATCCCCCTTGCCATTTGATAACATCACAGATTATGCAAATAAACACAAATGGAAAAAATATTATAATAACACAACTGTTGAAGCTGTATATAATATTTTTAAAAAAGATATAGAATTGTTCAATTATAAATTTGATTAAAGACTAGCATCTTCCATGCCAGCAACTCTTAGTTTGACAATGTTAGTAAGATGCCATTGTTTTTGGTCTAATGCTTTGATTATACCCAACCATTTATTGCGTAATAATGCCCACTCGTTTACAATAGACTCATAATCGCATACTTCATCCTCTCCTTCTGCATACTTTTCTGCATCGCGAGATGTTAATGCTCTTTGATAGTTTTCTAGATATTTTTTATAGTGTTTGGTTTTTAATCGACGAAGTTGTATTTCAAGGTGTTTTAGAATACCTTCTATTTCTTGTAATTGTCTAAATCTTTCTTCTACTACCCCGGGCATCGATGCAGATTGTTTTTCAATATTGCCAATTAATTTGACCTCTAGACTAGCTGCATCTAGTTCGTGTTCATAGTGTGCAATAGCATCGGGTATTTTTGATAAGTCTTGTGATATTATAGAATACCAGTTCATGCGTCTTCGTATTCATCTTCATCTTCATTTTCATCAATATCTAGATTGTAACGAATGGCTTCGTCTAACTCATCATCGTTCCCCATTAATTCTTTGAGTTCTTCATCTAAAATTCCATTATCCATGGCAATGTCTACGAATTTCTCAGCAACTACGGATTTATCTTTGGCAGGAACATAAGACTTGATCAGCCCCCACACATCAATTAACATCTGTGTCTCCATCTTGTTGTTCAACAGCAGTTTTTTCTGTTTCTGTCTCCTTATTAATCGAATTACTTACCTCAGACATGACAATTTCAAGATTGTCTTTGCCCCAATTTTTTCGATAATCCAATATTTCTTTACCATCTGCTGTTATATATTTCAATCTATTGCCTGATTGTGTTATAAGATTTTTCTTTTCGAATAGATCTAACAATCCTGAATATGGATCCATGCCTGTATCATAAGGAATTTTTAATTGCACTCCTTCGAATGGTTTTGAAAATCTGGTCTTCATCACTTTACAAGCAGAACGGATTCCTCGAACATCTGTCACTTTGTTGCCATCTTCGTCCTCTTTGAGTTTTAACTTCTTCATTGCTACAACTATTGATGATGCATATATAAAACCTTGACCACCACTTATTTTATCATCTGGATCAAACATATCTTGTGATGCATAGGTATGGTTAGTTGCAACCAGTCCTACATTGTAGGATCCAAACATATTCACACAGTTACGCACTAGTGCTGTAAGAGCTTTAGGTTTTCTTCCTAGATCACCTTTCATATCGCCTTTTTCAAACTGATCAACATCCGTGGGAGTCAGCATCATACCCAATGAATCTAATACAAACAAAACTTTAGGTCTATCACCGGGTTCTTTATCTCCGTAATCTGCTTTGTATTCCTTCATAAAATTTGATATAGTTTTAGCCACATCATCTATCATGCTCATACCTAATCTAAGTAATTTGTCATCTGAGGTATCAACTCCTAGTGCTTGTAACCAAGCTTCGTCTAGTGCATTCTCTGAATCGATTAGTATTACAAATATGCCTTTTTTCTGTGCTTCTCTAATAATATTGCCTGAACAAATATAAGATTTTCCCGATCCTGATTCACCGGCAAATACTGTTACTTTGCCTAATGGAATACCTTTATAAAAATCTCCTGATATCAAATAGTTTAAGGCATGATTGCCTGTGGAAATCCAATCTGTTGGATCATTAAATCCAATACCCAAACCTTCGATCGATTTGGTTATTGATTTTCTAAATTTTGTTACATCAAACGGTTTGACCATGTGTTAAATCCTTTTGTTTATTATATGTGAAATCTGTCATTGTGTCAACGGGGGCATTTCTGCCCCCTTATTGATTTATGACTTCTGTTGTCGTGCTCTAATCATTGCTAGAATATCTTCTGCTTTCGAATTACCGCCACTTGTTGGTGCTGGTTGTTCTTGAACAGATTCTGGCTGTGGAGCAGAACTAGGCTCGGGCGTCGCAGTCACAGTTGGTTGAGCAGTTTCTACTTTTACTGTTTCACCTTGTGGAAGTGCTGTGGTTCCACTACCGGTAGCAGGTGCTTTAAAACCGCCTGGTCTAAAATACTGTGAATATTTTTCTGCATCGTAAGGCTCACCATCCACTGATGCCCTAAACATTTCTTCCATTACTTTAATTTCAACTTCGGTTGGTTTTTTAGGTAAGAAATCTGACAAATTAAATAAACCGTTAGTGTTTATTGCATTGTTTTGTTCTTCGGTTAGTGGAGTTGTTTTTCTTGACCATTTGGATGTTGAGTAGTCAGCATAACCACCTTTTGTGGTTTTATTGATTCTAAAGTCAACACCTCTGGTGTAGTCTGTTGGTAGATCTTCCATTTCAGGATCCATTAGTGCAGACTTGATAATATTAAAAATCTGCGGACCAATAATGAATCTTCTGATTGGATTTTCTGGAGTAGCATCTTCCTGTAGTGGAGATGATACTACAAAACCTTGAAATATATATGAACGTTTTTTCCAATACTTTCTGCCTAATTCTTCCAATGATTTGTCTTTAAACCATTGTCTTACTTCTGCAAGTATTGGACATGCTTCGTTGTACATCTCCATGCATGGAACTTGTACTTGAACTGGTCCCGAAGCGGCATCTCCTTTTACTGAATTGAAAGGTAATTTAATCATTGCTCTTTCAGTCCAAAAGAAAGTGTTATTACTATTACCGTCTGGTAAAAAACGTATTACTGCTTCTGAATTTTCTGAATATTCCAGTGTGGATATATTGCGTTGTCTCCAATTTGCCCTTCACCTGATGGTTTAGAGTTTTGAGCTTGGAGTTTTGCTCTTATTTCTGTCAGTGTTGCCATAATGTAAGCCTCCTTTGTTGTTGCCTAGTGTGTATCACTGTAATGTGTATAATACACAAAACTGTTTATTCTGTCAAGAAATTATTTTAAGCCTGATAATCTAATTATATCGCCAAGTTCATGAGATTCTTGTTCAGATTTTTTTGTTGGTGCTTCTTTGACGCCTTTGAGTTTGGCTGTATCAGCCTTGAATTGTTGATACAGTGTTTTGATCTTTGGTGCTATGTTTTTGTCCACCCCAATTGCATCACCCTGTCCTTTGAAACCACCTGCTGAGTTGATGGCATCTGTTACCAATTCCCAAAACTTGCTGTAATGATCAGGCATGTCTGCCTGTTCCAAGTATTGCACAAGGTCTCCATATGAGAACATGTCATCCTCTGCAATGTCTTCACCAGCCATTATGGTTTGATACACGTCTTTCATATTCCACAGTGCGGCATTTACTAATGCTGTTTGATCTTCGCCTTCGTTGTGATCATAAGGGTTGTCATTAATGCCTGTGGCTCTTCTGGTCTTGCCTTTTTTGCCCACTGCTACTGTGCCTGTGCTCATATCATCTTCTGCTAATCCTAAATCATTTAATTTGTCAGCCAGCCAAACATATGGATCACCATCACGTGCTTTCATTGTACCATATGGCATTTGGTCTGACGCATCTGATGATGAAAAATAAGCAAATAATTTTTCATAAACAGTAGGAGCGTCCATTAGGTCTCCTGTTTCTAAAAACTTTTTGTATTCTTCAGGATTTTGTTGAATAATCATTTTTACATAACCGTGATCTTGATTTTCAGATAATTGAGTCTTTGCAAAAGCATCATGATACTCGGATACATCAATATCATCATCTTCGATTAATATGTTCAACCCGTCAATTTGTGAGTTAATCCATGCTTCGAATTGTTCGGATTCATTTTTATATTTTCTTAGATATTCCCTGCCTAGTTTTCCTTTTTGAATTTCTTTACCTTTTATGTCTTTGTATGCTTTTACATCTTCTGGCGATTTTCTAACTTCATCTTTGTATGAGTCATCTGTTTTGATTCGTTTCATATCTAATAGATATTTGTTTGCTAGTTTTATTGCTGTGCCTTTTAATTTTTTAAGTTCTGGACTAGGTTTGGCAAATAATTCTCCTGACATTGCAATTTGTTGTTCCATATCCGAAGCAAAATTGACCACTGCATCGTCTTCAGGATCACCTGAAATAAATCTTGTTGCAATATCTCTTAGAATAGTTCCTAATTTTAAATTTGTATCTTTCTGTTGTGATCTTAAATTATTTTGAAATTCATCATACGAGTCGTCTTTTTTAAGAATTAATCTTTTATTTGGATCATTTAAAAACTTTTCTACACTAGGTTGATACCTGCTTGAAGATGAGGCTTGTTTCATAATGTCTTGTCTGCTCATACCATCTAATTCATCAGATGGTTTGAATTCATTTATCGGTAGTAATTTAAGTGCTGATAAAATAGAATCGTCAAAAGTTTCTTTTGTAAATTTCTTTTTAAAATCTGCAATATCGTCTTCTGATATTTCTTGTTCTTTTACATCTAAATTTTCTAACGCTGTTTCATATGCATTGGATTTTGATAATTGATTTAAAATAGATAGATTATTTTCTATAATGTCTTTGGCAGCTTCGACGTAAGGAGATGTTGTTTCGTCAAGCAATCCTTGTCTCACTGTGTAAGAGTTAAAGTTTCTTAAATTACGAATTTCTTCTACTTTTTTAACAATCGATTCACCAACTGCATCATAAGGATTACCTCCTTTGGCCACATGCATCATCATTGCTCTCGCACCTTTTAGATAATTGTATGGGAATCGAAATCTTTCGCCCTGTGCATTTTCAATGAATATACATTCTATATTTCTGGACCTAGCTCCGGGTATAGTTTCGTCTACTTGTTTTGAGTGACGTATAATCATCTTGGTTTTGTCTAGTTTGTCGTAGGATGTTTTAGGTGTTCCGTGCATTTTACTTTCCTGTACTGTATTTACTTGCGAAAGGAATTCAAAGTCCCCTTGTTCTAGATCTAATTTTTCTACATCTTGGGGTTTAAAACCTATGTTATGAGATATAGCAAATTCACGCATATAGCTCGCAAATTGGTACCATTTATCTTCTAGATCTTTTTCTATAGAATCTGTTAGGTTTTTGTTGTAAATTAATCGCAAATTATCCTCATCTATTGATATAGAAACTGCATTATTATTCCAATTAAACTTGAAAAACCTTGCTGATTGAGGATCTGTGGTTGCATTGGCCTCATTATCGCCCAAAGTAAGGTTACTAAACCTTGATTTTAGTTCGTCAAATAAGTCCTGTGCTACTGCGTTGAGATCCATTGTAATATTTATCTATAATCCACTAATGATAATAGGCATTGGCATTGTTAATTCTTCTTCAGAATCTCTCAGTCTTTCAAATAAATTTTGATCCCACGCTGATATGGTATTAGCCATACGTATTGCTAGTAAAGTAGCCATGATTAAATCATCATGTTCACCGGGTTTTGCATTAAATGTATTACCTGAAGCAACAAAATTTTTAAGTTCTGATATAAGATTTTTTGAGTTTATTTTTAATGTGTCGTTTTCCACCATTTGTTTAAATTTTGCACAAGTAGTCACTTTAGAAAGATGGGTGGTATTGTACCCTTTTCTAAACTTTCTTACATGACCTTTTCTAATAGACTCTGACAAAAATGTGCCTGGAATATTTTCTTCCCCTATATCTGAAATAGCTACGATTCCGGCTTCGCCTATTGAATTATTTTCTATAGAATAATAAATTTCTGGTTGTAAAATTCCTTGTTGTTTGAGTTGTTCTGCAATATTTTCTATAATTTGTTTTAAAATTCTAATTTGACCTTGAATGGGTGTAGAATTATGTTGCCATTCTCCAACTTGTTTCATCTCTGGTAGTTGGAATACTTCAATTGCGGCATAATCTCCTCCGGTCCCCATTGCTGGATCTAATGCAACAACATATGCTTTATTTTTGGTTATTTTATCGAACCATCTTACATGTCCGTGTCGTTCTATAGGCTCAATACCTTGCAAATCGGATAATTTGATCGGAGCAATAAGTGTTTCGTCGTATATGATAAATTCACAATCATGTTCACGTCTAAATCTTTCTTCGCCAATTCTCGATCTTTCTTCTTTAGCCCATTCTTCTGTTCTTTCTGGATGTTCACGCCACGATGCTTTAAAAGCTGCAAATCCGTTTTTGCCAACAGGCTGTTCATTGCCATAATCATCCAATCTCTTATTGGCTTCTTTCCATATCAGTGCAAATTGATCTTCGTCTGAATTAGGCGTAGATGTGATAATACACTTACCGCCGGTTGCTAGTGTAGGTGCCAGTGATGTCCAAAACTCAGATGCTTTGGAAGGTGGATTCACAAATGCAAACTCGTCACAGTATATTACAGACAGTGACATACCTCTACCTGTGTTTTCTGTTGTGGTGGTTGCTTTGATTCTGGATCCGTTGTCAAACTCTAATGTATTTCTATTGTATGAATATGCTCCTGCTCGCAAAAAGTCGGGTAGATTTTCATACACAAATCTCACTCTGTTCATGATGTCTTGAGCACCTGTAAACTTGTGAGCGGCAATTAGTATCTGTGAGTCAGGCACGAACATGGCGTACCACACAAGGTAAGCGGCGGCACAAGTTGTTTTGCCTGTCTGTCTAGGCAACATAGCAATAGCAAATCTGTTATCATGATAAGTTTTTACTAGTCCTTCTTGATATTTGAACATTTCAAATTTCATTGCTCCTTTGGTAGGATGTTGAATCATGCAATAATTTTTACAAAAATATAGAGGTCCGGTTTTTGGATCCATACACTTGTTGAGTTCAAGAATATGATCTTCTGTAAATTTAGATTTTTGATGAGCTCTTTTGGTAAGATTTCCTTGAAGACTTTGTCCCATATTAATATTTACAGATTAAATTTTTAATTATTTAGAGTTTGGAACTGGGGAATTTTTATCTTCAGCACCCATTTCAACTATTTTGCCGTCGCCATGGTGATTTTCTTCTTGTCTACGTAACTTCATTAATTCTTTAAACATTGACATATTATATTCATCGCCATATAAAGGTTTATTGATAGATGTGTCGTCTTTGTAATCTACTTCAGTGGATAATTTTTTTATGTATTCTTTGTCGTTTGTTGATACTTCTTCTGTAGGATCGGCAGGGTGTTTGACTTTAATATGATCTTGTGGAATGCCAAATGTTTCTGCAAGTACTTGTTCTAATTGTGCAAAGGTTACCGGATATTGTACTGTAGCATCAAAAATGTAAACTTCTTTATTTTTTAGTCTAGGAAATTCATGAGGATGTTCTTGTACTGGTGTTTTAGTTAATTTTTTAAAAGAAACAATGTTGTATTTTTCTAACAAATTTTTTAAATCTGCTTCACTCAGTTCATGTTCAGCAACTTTGATTCTAAGATCATAGGTTTTGGTCGACTCTACAAGATATTCTTTGAATGTTTTCATGTAATGTATTTATATGTCAATCTTTACTTAAATGATATGATTAGAATGCATTTTAAACTTGTAAAATGCTATTTTTCTTTAGTGGTTTTAGCATTTATTATTTGTTTGATTAGTTCATTTCGATCTGCAATTATAGATCCTGTGCCTGTTACAGCATCTTCGTCGGGTTTGTTTTGGTCAATCTTCATTTTTTTTAACTGTAGTTCTATCATTTTTAATTTTTTATCTACTTTTGTATTTTTGGCAGATATGGCATTTTGCATAAAAGAACTAGCAACTTCCATAATTCTCCCTGCAAATCTAGGATCTACATTCATGCCTAGGTCCATTAAATCTTTGTATGCTTGAAATGATTCGTTTGAATATTTGTCAATTTCTGCATCATCTTCCAATCCATCCACCTGAGGCAGAGCTGCATCAACTTTATCGAGATTCAATTTCTCTTGAATTAATTGATTTGCAAAAGTATCATTTTTACTATCTTGCTCTTGCTCTAGTGATTCGACAAAAGATTCAGGAGTATTACTGGTTTCAAGTTCAAAAATTTCTTCAAGTTTTTTAGTCATACAGTTTATTTAAATATATCCGATTCTGTAACAACTCGAAATCGAATGCCTTTTAACTTGCACCATTTGTTCGCTGCCTCCCATTTCGCTCTGTTTGTAATGTAGGCAGCTTGATTTTGAACATTTTTTCCAACCGATTCGTATTTGGCTTGATTATTTGGTTTAATCTCGATTAATTCTGCGACTTTTTGTTTTTTTTTATTTTGATACACTATAAAAAAGTCAGGGACGTAGATTGTATTTTTACCAGTCAAAGGATTTCTATAAGGTATTTTAATTGATTCTGATGCCCAATTCATCACAGCGGGGTTGTTATCACAAAATCTCATAAATGCCCATTCCCAAGACGATCGATATCTAGGTTTTTTATTGCCGATGTATTTGTCCGGATTTGTCATTTCAAACAATCCGTTAGCCCATTTGTACATTTTTAAACCTTGATGTTACGTTGAACCAAACTTGTACTTTGACGATCAGATTTAAATCCTAATACAGAAGATTTAAATCTATTTAGATTCATAATCTCTGCAATAATTTCATTTATTTCAAGCACAGATGATTGGGAAAAACTGTCCAGTATTTTAAACACAGGCACATTGTCTACTCTGCTTTGTTTTAAGATAATATATGCAATACTTTCGCTTGCATCTTTATCAAATCCTTTGTTTTCAAAAAATCCTTTGACTGCATCATACTCGCCTGCTGAAAACGAAATCCTGTCTCCATTAAATCCTGACAAATAATCTATAACAGATCCTGTTTCATTTGATTTAACTCCTAAGTTTGTATACTTTGGATTATTTCCTGTGCTAGATGTTTCTTTGTATATTGCCATTATAATTGTTGATCAGATATCAATTGATTGTAAAGATCTACATCTACATTGTAACTGATTAATCCTTGTTTAGTAAGTTCTACTGCTTGTGTGATAGACTTATCTTTATAATTTTGTTGTTGATGACTAGAAAGTTTTTTCCATTCACTGTCTATATCATTTATGTCTAAATTTTTATCTGTTCTAAAAACTACATACTTTGCAAACTTTTCTTTAGCACTTTCGTCCAGATCAAAGTAAACACTTATTTGTTTTGGGTTCAATTGAATCTGATTTTCTTCTGTTTTATTTGATTGTTGTAAAGAATTTGTTTTAGGTTTTTGAGCAGATATGCCAGTTGTTTGCATGTCTTGATTGGTACCGTATAGTTGTGCAGTTTTTGTTTTAGTACGATCGTTTTTAGGAAATCTCACACCAGGTTTTGATGTTGCTCCAAGATTTGATCCAGATTGTTTGATTATATCTTTAGTAACCCCAATTATTTCTTCTCTTGCTCCTTTTACTGCTCTTCCTGATTTAAGTTTTGTGTACACATTACCAGCTGCCAACGCAGCTCCAAGAATGTTTCCTTTTGATAACTGTTCGATAGCCGAACCAGCTCCAGCAAATAATCCAAAAATAGAATCAGCACCTCCTCCTAATGGAGAATTTGGTGAAGGAGAGTTATCGTAATGAAAAGATGCAAATCCTTGTGGGTTGTCTCTGCTTACACTACCTGAGTTTATTAACACACCGGAATAAGACACAGTAAAGCTGTGTTCGTTTAACCCAGTTCCATTTGTTTGATCTAAATCTCCATTGTTCCAATCATTGCAAACTGGATTCATCATTTTGTATTCAGTAAATCTTTGTCGATTCATTTGAAATATAGATATAGAATTTAAAAATCGTTTTTGAATGCCAACATCTCTGCCCCATCTTTTATTGCTTATATAATTGTCATTAAAATTTGCTTGATTATATTCAATTTCTGCTCTGTTTGTATCTACAATATAGTTTTGATAGTATGATTTAAAAAAAGCTGTTGATACGTCTCCCATATCATCATGTAAAACAATCGTGACTGGCATGTATTGAACACCTGTTTGCACATAATTTTTATAATTGTACTGATTTCTTAATTCTACATTAAAACTATATTTAGGTAAGTCACATCTTTTTACAATCATACCTAATTCTGTTTTTTGCTGATTATTAAGAGTGTTGCCTATTGCTTGAACATTAATATTAAAAACTACATGATATAAAAATTTAGATTTGGGAGCAAGTCTAAATAAGTCATCTGTATATAAGCGAGCGGCATGTTGATAATCTTTAAGATGATCACCGCCCAATAATTGACCAAGAAAGTTGTCGCGCCAGTTCATACTGTTGTATTTATTGGACTAAAAAAAGAGGTTATTAAGAACCCGTAGCTGCTGTGCCAATTGCTCTTGCTACTGCTGTGCCGATACCTGTACCTCTTGGTGTTTGAATTGCATTGTCATATCTAATTGACATTGTAATTTGTACTGGTTCGGAAGTAGCATAAGCAAGTGTTCCATATTGTACATTGTCTAGATAACATCCATATAATTCGAATGTATCTAATACATTAGGAACATTAGCACCATTACCGCCATCTAAGATTTCTACTCTAGAAGTAAATTTATAGTCGCCGGCAGCTGCCGCTGATGATTGCTCAAAGAAATCGAATTGTCTTTGTAACTGTTCACCAACTAGTTTAGAAACTTCATTGTTCACGTCGTCTCTTACATTTAATGTAATAGGATCCCAAGTGTGTTTTCCTGCCATGTATACTCTTGAATTGTAAGCATCTAAAGTAACCTGGTCAAATGTAATGTTAGGTCGTGTTACATCGACAACTTGTTTAGTAAGTTCTGATCTAGGAGTTGAAACACCAAAGTTTTCAAGTATCACTCTAAAGCGATACTGTAGTTTTGGCATTAGCAAGCCTTGTGATGAAGATGATTGATCACTTGCTAGTGGTACTGTAAATTTTGATAGTGTTGATACTGCCATTTGTTTTATCTCCTAGTAATAATATTTACTATTCGTTTTCTCCTTTTTGCACTTATACCTTTAAAGGTTATAGTTGAGCAATTTCTCCTGTATTCTTTAGTCTAACTGGAATGTAGATAAATTCAACTGCTTTTACAGGCTCAATAGCCACATCCACGTACAGTTCGTTTCTGTCTATTCTTGTAGGTGTGTTGTTTGATTCATCACACACAACAGCAAAGTCGTACAGTGCTCTTTGAGCAGTTAACTCTAACAAGAATGATTCTATTGATTGTTTAATTTCATTTCTTGTTAATGCATCATTAGGCTCAAATATGAACGGTCTTGCAATTTTATCTAATTGTAGTCTTATGAATGCAATTAGTCTAGCAACGTTTATTCTGTCTAATGCTGATGCAGTTAATTGTCTTGTTTTCTGACCAAAGTTTAATAATCCTGCGCCTGTAATAAATGAGATTGGATTGACATTTACAGAGTATAAAGAATCTCTTAAACCTTCTGATACTGCTGTTGTCACAAACTCTCCTTCAGAACTAATATAACCCACAGAAGAAGCATTGTCGACAATACCACGTCTTGTACCAGCCGGTGCAAACCACGGGAAAGCAACAGTGTCATTGTAAGCAATAGTTCTTAACATCATGTGTGATGGAGGAACTGCAACAGAGTCGCCTGCAAGATCAGTTGTAAATCCTGAAGGATAAAACACACCGGTAAATGAATTAGATGATACCAGTCCATCTTCACCATTATCGGCTGCGCCTGCTGTGTTATTTGCCCAATTTGTTACTGCTGTTGAGATTGGTTCTAATCTAAATGGACTATCTCCTACTACAAATGCAGTTTCTTTTCTGTCTGCGTTTAGTGTTTCTAAATTACCAATCAACTCTGGATAACCAGGAGCTGCAAGTAAATTAAATTCTCTTTGCTCTTCTCTTAGTTCTGTTGTTGACTCCACAGTAGCTTTCATTGCTTTTACAATGACATTTCTCTGTGCTTTTCTACCCATGTAAGGAGAACCATCTGTTTTTAACCCTGATTCTGTTAACCATGCATCTTTTTCTGTCGGTAGAGTTGGATAAGTTGTTGTGTCTGAAAAGTTAGTTCTTGTAAACCAGTTTTTAACAAACTTCTTGACATTGTAGCCTGATCTTCTTAGGTTAAATCCTAACATACCTTTTGGATATAGTGCAGGATCTGGTCTATCGATATCTACGTATGAAGATGTCAATAAATCTGTAATCAGTGTTTCCTTTTGTACAACATCTAATGTGCCTGATGAATGATAACGGAAATCTGCAAACAATATGCCGTCTTGTGATGTTTGATCTTTGTTGTCGATCAACACCCATTCTTGTCCATCATTTTGGCTTGTGTCATATCTGTAAATTTTTGGATAGTTTTCTAAATCTGAAGTATCTAACCATATGTCACCAGAAACAAGTGCAGTACCGTCTGTTTGTGTGGTAGGTTCTGATGCTGAACAAATAGGTCCTTTTGGATCTGTTTGTCCTAAATTAAATCCTCTTGCGTCTGAAGATACATTCTGGTAACCAGTCCATGCTGTACCGTTATGAATAAGAATGTCTACTTCATCCACAGTTGTGTTGTACCATAACTGTTTATCTGCTGGATCTTTTGTTGGTTCTACTGTAGATTGAATTGCTGTAAATGTTGTGCCTGAGTCAGGTGTATTTTCAACAGGTTTCCAACCTGATGCCATGTATGAATATGTTCCAGAAATAATAGATGAATAATCATCTTTATCTCCTGCAGGAGCAACATAAAGGTTTGCAATTTTTTCTACTGAAATATCAGAGTTACCACCGTATGAGTTAGCATATGTGGTGTTATATCCTAGATCGCTCATAGCAGTACCAGTAGTATCTGTAAAATAGATATTGCCTCCTAGTGCATGAGTAATTGTGATTCTCTTTGTGGTTGAATCATATGAAGCAGAAATGTTTTCAAAACCTGCAGCCGAAATCGCTGATACAAAATCGTCTGCATCTGTGCCACCTATTGTAACATTTTTTTCATTTAGTTTATTAGATGCTGTGTTCGAAGTTGCTGACTTGTTAAGAACAGTTTCAGCCATTTTAATCACGTCACCGCTTCCTACACAATTTGTCTTATCAGATATGATGTTAGATACAATGCTAGTGCCTGCACCGGTTGCTACATTTCTTTTGAAAACAACATAATCAACTAGTTCGCCGCTATCTGCAGATGAATCATCCCATTCTGATTCTCCTGTATTAACTTGAACAAATAATGAATTTGTTGAAAGATTATAACCTCCGCCATTTTTGTCTAATTGTTGAAGTGCTTGTTCTTGTGTTTTATAAATTGGAGCACCAACTGATTCAAAAATACCTGAAGTGTCATTGTATTTCTTCATCGAAATATTTGCACCGCTGTTAGGTAGTGTTGTTTGAATCCAAACTGAACCTGATGGTCTTGGTTTAGAATCTGATGTTCTAAATCCATGATCTTCTGTGTGTTGACCGATGAAAAGTTTTGGTGGATAATGTCTTCCAGTTGTAATACCAGCATCAGCAAATGGAGTACCAGATACATCTTCTAAAATAATCGATGATGCAACAGCTGTGGTGGATGAATCGTCGCCTGTTGCTGTTGGAATAGAATAAATTTCTAATTTACCGTCCACAGCCGCAGCCGCCACTCCAGATATACCTGCTCCATTTATGTCGCTGGCAAAAGTGGTTGCTGTAATACCTGACATAGCAACTGTTATACCATTAATTTTACAAGTTTCTGCTGAAGAAATTGATGGATTTGTTATTGTGCCTTTAACTGTAGGATGAGCAGACTGCCAAGATCCATCTTTAGTTGCAGAACTAGCTGAACCAACTTGTACCCAAGTGTTAGATCTTGTTTTGTAGTACAATCTGTTGTAAGAATTTGTTGCCACAACGGCATAATCGCCGATTGAACCTTTAGTTGTTTTTGGTGCACTACCTGTTACATCATCTGTTGAAGTAATATAGATTGGAGTTTTAACAGTAAATGCTTGAGTTGATGAATTCCACTCTTTGATACCCCATGATGAAGAAGCAAGATCTAACCAATAGAATCCATTGTTAGGTGTGCCACCAGGTGCACCTGCAGATCCTTCTAATTGTTTAGTGTCAATGTTTGCTCTGATTACATATGCACGATTGGCAATCCCCAAGAAGGAGTAAACAGCTTGAAGACCATATTCGTTTAATTCATAACCTTGTATCGGTGTACCAGACGCATCCGAATAGAATGTTGGTGTACCGAAAGTTTGTGTTAGTTCTCTTTGTGAAGAAACTAAAAAAATTTCATTTGCGTTTGTGCTCAGCGTGCCTGATGCTGTGCCTGTTCCTGTGCCTGATATTTTGTTTTGAGCAGTAGCAACCACAACTAGTGGAACTGCTCCTGGTATTCCGGGCACGTAGAAAGATTCATCTACAACGGAAACCTGAACTCCTGGTGATATTAAAGCCATTTTTACTTTACTCCTTGTTGCAATTATTTACCATATTGGGCTGATTATTTAAGATAATTTAAAGAGTGCTGAAAAGGTGTGCATAAATATATGCGTGCTTAACGGAAAAAAACAACAAAGGCCTTTGTGTAATGAATGCAAAAGCAAGCCAGCTGCCTACAATTATCGCAAAGGCGATAAAACATATTATCGTAAAAAATGTGATGCATGCATTCGTAAAACTAATGTATCTACAATTACTACTCCTGCTTGGCAAAGAGCAGGATATCAAAAAAAGAAATCTTGTGAAATGTGCGGATTTGTTGCTCAACACCCATTTCAATTAGATGTTTATTACATAGATGCTAATATGACTAATAACAGTCAAAATAATTTAAGAACAGTCTGCGCCAATTGTAATAGACTGGTGCATGCAAAAAAGACAGGCTGGAGACAGGGAGATTTATCTATAGATAATTGATAGTTTGATCAATTGTTTTATGTAAATCTTCTAAGTTTGTTTTGTTTTCTATAATAGAGTCGAATTTTTCAAGTGCCCATGCCCATTCAGATGCATGAACATTTTTGGGTTGAATTCCGAATTCTTCAAAATCTTTAAACCAACTTGGATCTTCACCTCTTTTTATTTTGATAACTTTTCCGCCTATAGATTTTATCATATCAACTTCATTAGGAAATCTTACATCTGGGATCACCCAATTAGTATCTGGATTGTCTAGAATTTTCTTTTTTACTAAACTGACCCAAATTCCATCAAAAAACCCTTCTCGCATACATTCGGTACCAAATACTTGCAGTACATATCTAGGAGTAATTTCTCGATTTATTTCGTTGGTCCAATATTCATCAGTTTTTTCTCTCCATTGTCTGCTTTCTGTTGTTTTTCCTTCTAGTAAATTTCTATCCCAATCGAAAAGTGTAGATACAGCATCTTTTAATTTGTCAGCAAAAGATATTTTTTGAAACTGATGAGACTTTATCAAATAATCAGCCACAGTACCTTTACCAGATCCTATCAAACCGCAGATGCCAATGATCATTTCTACAGTATATAAAATTTTAAGAAGTTTGTCTAGCCTATAACAAATGATAATGGAGTTCCGCCTTCGGCATAATTGCCAATTTCGGATTCTAATTTTTCCATTTCGTTTTGAGCTTCTGATTTTAAAGTGTCGCCGTTTAAAGCGCCACCGCCTTGAGGACCAGCTATTACAGCAAATTTTGATCGTGCTTCGCCTAGAGTATATTTGCACATAGCTAGTGTATATTCTCTAATCCATGGTTTGGCATAGATGTCTTGTAATAATATAAAGTCCGGTCTGTAATTTGATTGTGATAACAACACAGTCTCTCTAGAACGCTGTCTGCGGTGAATGGTTAATCTACGAGTGGGTTGATCAAAATGGAAATTAATAAATCCACCAAACATTCTCATTACTAGTTCTTGATAACCAGCAAACATATCGTAGGTAGCTAGTCCACCAATTCTACCTGTTTGCAACAAATAAATGTTAGTATAAGCCAATTCAAATGGATCGAATGCTGTGCCACCTTCTGACGAAGAAGCGCCTCCAACTGTACGTCTAAATATTTGATTAACTCTAATCACTTCGGAAGGTAAAATATACTGAGATTGGTCTTCTTGTAACTCTAAAAATCCATAAGATTCTTCGACCGAATTGCTGGATCTTTGTCTGTACTTGTCCACAGCTGTTTTGAAACCCATTTCATAGTGTTTGGGGTCTAATTCAACTTCTACCATGCCATCACCCAGTCGAGTTTTGACATAATCGAATATTTCTTGTTTTGCAACCAATGTATCTTGGTCTGTAATTGTGTTATTGACTGTATCTACCATACACTACTATTTAAGTCTATAAATAGTTAAAATGCCGCGATTATCTCTATACAAACCTGAAAAAGGCAATGACTACTTTTTTATGGACAAAATTATATCTGAACGCTTTCAAGTGGGCGGGACAGACGCATATATTCACAAATATTTAGGCCCAGTAGATCAAGGAGAAACCAATGATGCCACACAGCCTAATCGCGATGCAGCTGCTATATTAGAAACATCCATCCAAGATTTACTTTTTCTAGAAAACAGAGATCGCAAATATGATGTAGACGTTTACAAAGGCAGAGTAATCTACAACATACAAGATTTAGATTTTGATCTTAGCCAGTTTGGGTTGTTTTTACAAAATGATCAGTTGTTTATGGTTTTTCATCTTAATGATACTGTGGACATGCTGGGCAGAAAAATTATGGCAGGCGATGTAATTGAATTGCCACATCTTAAAGATGATCATTCTTTGATTGAAACAGACACAGAGACACTCAAGCGATATTATGTTGTAGAAGATGTTAATAGAGCAGCCGAAGGATTCAGTCAAACATGGTGGCCTCATCTTTTAAGAGTTCGTGTAAAAGGAATTTCCGATGCTCAAGAGTTTAGAGATATACTTGGAGACAAAACAGAAAATACTCATCAAAAAACCCGTGACACAGATATAGAAATCAATCAGGCAATCATTAACCAAGCAGAATCAGATGCCCCTTCTTCAGGTTATAACACCAAACAACTTCATGTTATGCCCACAGACGAAGAAGGCAAAGTTGCATTGGTCACTGTTGATGATGATATGAAAACTGACACTGGTCATATTAATGTTGATAAAGTTTATCAAACACCAACTTCTAATGGATATCTTGAAGGATATCTAACAGGAGATGCTATACCAGCCAACGGGGAAACTTATGCAGCTGGATCATCATTTCCAGCCAATCCCGTTGAAGGTATGTATTATCTAAGAACAGACTATGCACCAAACAGATTGTTTAGGTTTGATGGAAGGAGATTTGTGAAAATAGAAGACAATGTTAGAGTGACAATGACTAATACATCTAGTCGTAAAACTCAAAAAACTGGATTTATCAACAATACAAATACAACCACACTCAAAGATGGTTCTTCAACTACTCCTGAAAGAGTGGCGCTCAGCAAACTGTTGAAACCTAAGGCGGACAATTAATGCAACATTTCTATGATGCTCAGATAAGAAGATATATTGTGCAATTTATTCGCATGATGTCAAACTTTTCTTATGTCACAGGAAAAAATTCAAAAGGTGTTTCTGAAACACTTCAGGTGCCAGTCAAATATGGAGATATGTCTAGACAGGTGGCGCAGATCATCAAAAAGGGATCTGAGAATACACTGATAGCTGCTCCACAAATATCTTGTTACATTACAGCACTAACATATGACCGACCAAGAATGCAAAATCCTTATCATATAGATAAAAAACACATTCGTGAGAGAGAATATGACCCGGCAACTCAATCATACACAGGCGCACCTGGACAAAGTCATACTATAGAACGAATTATGCCTACTCCTTTTCAAATCACATTTAAAGCAGACATATTCACTACTAATACTGATCAAAAATTGCAAATATTAGAACAAATACTAGTTTTGTTTAATCCTGCTCTAGAACTACAAACCACAGATAATTTTTTAGACTGGACATCACTAAGTTATGTAGAATTATCTGATATAAATTTTACTTCTAGATCTATACCACAAGGAATAGCCGACGAAATCGATGTGGCTTCTTTAACATTTACTACTCCTATTTGGTTGTCGCCACCAGCTAAACTAAAAAAACTTGGTGTGATAGAAAAAATTATTGCCAGCATATATGATGAAGATGCTGGTGTAATCGATGTTCAAGGCATACTAGGTGAATCGCTGTTAAGCAGACAGTACGTGACTCCTGGCCAATATGCTGTGCTATTGATAGGAAACAGAATGACACTGTTAGGCACCAATCAAAAATCAGGCGGGCATGCCACAGCCACACTTAACAAAGCATTCGAATCTCAGTCGCAATATGGCAACAAAACCAATTGGCTTAAATTAGAATCGTTATATTCCAAAACCATTAATGGCGGTCTTACACAGGTTAAGCTGCAACAGAGTGCTACCACAGTTAATGGTGATGACATCATAGTCGAAGTCACAGGTACTTGTGCAATAGATCCACAAGACGAATACACACTGTTGTTTACAGTAGATCCAGACACAGTGCCTACCAACACCATAGATGCCGTTGATGCTGTGATAAATCCTCTAACATTTAATCCCACTGATGTAGCCAATGGAACCAGATATCTGCTTACAGAGTCTATTGGCAGTAGCAAAGATGATTCTACACAAAATACAGGACCTAGTGCTTGGGGCAATCTTATTGCAAGTGCTAATGATATAATTGAAAAAGTTGATGGTGTTTGGGTTGTGGATTTTAATACCGATTTCGATGATGGTTCTACACAACTAACAAGAGGGGGGTTAGATTCTTCTTCTTTGGGAGACAGCACATATAAAACAATTCATTATGTGACTAATATGAAAACTGGTGTACAATACAAATGGTTACCAGATGTTGGTTATTGGGTAAAATCTTATGAAGGATTTTATGCTCCAGGAACTTGGTCTATAATATTTTAAAGTATAAAATATTGTATGAGTGAAATCACTGCTACTGGATCTTTATTTTATGCCAAGTCTACTAAAAGATTTTTGTTTTTAAACAGATCAATCAAACAGCGAGGCACGTGGGGAATGGTGGGCGGCAAGTCTATAGAAACAGAAACTCCATGGCAGGGTCTACAGAGAGAAATTGTAGAAGAAATAGGATTTCAGCCGTCCATTCAAAAAACTATACCATTAGAACTTTTTGTAAGCAAAGACACTCGCTTCAAGTTTCATACCTTTGTATGCGTAGTAGAACAGGAATTTCTGCCCCGTTTGAATGGAGAACACTCAGGATATGCTTGGGTTTCCATTAATGCTTGGCCCAAGCCATTGCATGATGGTGTTAAAAAAACTCTTCAAAATAATAGTATTAAAACTAAACTTCAAACAATTTTAGATTTGATTGTTTAGGGTCTTAGCACAGGAGATATGTGTGCAGTGCCTTGAGGTGCTTTGTAGTCAGCGATGGTGCCACCGTCTGTGACCCAGCCTTGGACATGTTCGTTAGCTTCAGCAACCACTGTTCTTTTCAATCTGCCCGAGTCTGTGTATGCTACTTTTACTGTGGAAGCATCTGCTTCGTACTGTACGCCGAGTATCTGTGTTTTTGATGTGAGTGACATGTGTTTATTTATTATGGTTTGGTGGGCCAACGCAGGTTGCTGAGATCTTCTTGTAGAGCACCAGAATCTGTGGTCTCATAGTTGTTGGGTAAATCTCTCAGTGCTTGTCTGTAGGCAGTCATTTCAGCTGACATGGTTTGATCGCTCAGTGCCAGATAATCAGTTTCTGCCAGTTTGACTGTTCTTTGAGTTCTAAGATTGGCCAAGGGTTGAGCGGTAATCAGAGCAGTCTTTTCTGTACTGACCTGTGCCCAGGTGTACAATTGTGAATCACTGACAATTGCCATACCGTTGGCATCTGCTCCGGTTATATAATCAACTTGAGCATTGTATTCTGCTTCTGTGGTGGGTTCATTTACTACAACAAATTCATATGAATTTCCATTTTTCAAATTCAATGATGTAATTGCTTTGGCTATGGTGGTCATTATGCTAGTACCTCAATCAGTGTGAGACCCATCGTTCTCTGTTGCGACGTACGATTGTAGTTAAATGTTAATGCTCCATTATCACACTTGCCTTGAACACCATAAGTTACAGAACTGGTTGTATTAGGACTGTCTAGATAAGTGATGCTGGTGCCTGTACTTCTGGTCCATCCTTGATATGAAGCATAAGAACTGTTGTGACCTGATGTTGTGATGTTGGTGCCATCTCTAGACAAACAGATATGAGCCATATTGGATGTATTACTGAGTTCAATATCAGATGGTGCTGTGTGAATGATTAAAATTTTTGAACTAGTGGCGCTGGGTGTGATAGCCAGTGTGATAATTGTGTAATAACTGGTGGCCGCAACTGCCAAATTGGCGTTGCTGTCTGTGTGTACTACTTGACCAATCTTGCCCACATCAATGGCAGCTGGCAGTGATGTCAGTCCACTCATTGAAGTTATAGCACTGGCAGAATTATTGTTCAGTCTGGTGATGGCCATGTTATGCTCCTATTAATTTGTATCCAAAAAATTGTGATTGATTAACATCACTGCCATCTATTCGAGGTGAACCAGATGCATCACTAATTCTAGCATATACTTGTACATAATCTCCCACACTTAAATCGAGCGTTGTACTTAATGTAGCTTGATATGCTTTGATATCATTACTGTTAAAATTTGTTGATATCTTGTGTTGCACAGAACCATTTTTATAAAAATACATATTACAGTTTTGTAGATTAGCCGCCGATACTGCATCAAGGTGTGTGCTAGCAAAAAAATAATATTTTCCTGCTTGACCAGAAGGGACAGTGAATTTGTAATTACTTGCTGAATTATCATAAGCACTATTTGTGTCATATAAAACAGTATCAAAAGCAACTAAAGTAATAACTTCATGTGATATGTCTTGTAAGGTATTCATTCGTGTATTAAACGCCGGAGTATTCTGCATAGCACTAGCATTTAAAGTTACATTACCACTACCATCAGATGAGAACAGAGCATTTCCGCCGGTGTCTTGGAATGTGTCTACCTTGATGATTGATGTCATGTTATGCTCCTATTAATTTGTATCCATAAAAGAAACAATCTCCAGCATATAATTGAGCTGAGCTGTCATCATTTTGTCGAGAATATATAGCAACTGTATCTCCTACAGATAGATCTCGCACCATACTTCCATTAACAACTATATCTGTTGCAACACCTACTGTGTTATTTGTATAAGGTATTGTTCCTGTTAATTGAGAACCACTAATATCAAAAATTAAATCTCCTCGTTTTCCATCAGCTATCCCATTTGTGTAATATAATTGTGCGTGAAAGAAATATTTTCCTGCTTTCCCACTAGGAACAGTAAATTTATATGTTGATGTACTAAAGGTATTATCTGTATCAAAAACTATTGAATTCCATTGAACAATCTGAATTGTATCAACTGTTAATGTATAGTTTGTTGTAAATTTTACAGAAAAAGCAGGAGTATTTGTTATCGCACCACCAGAAGATATTGTTCCACTGCCGTCAGAAGTCAGCAGTGTGTTGCCGCCTCTGTCCTGGATTTGATTGACCTTTAGTATGCTCACTGTGTATTCCTATGCTTTGGGGTTGTCAGTCTTGATCTGTTTGACTCTGAGATACCAAGCAGATGTTTTGGCAGTGTCGCCAAACTTGCCGGCATCAATGTCATGATACAGTTCATCCAACTGAGCGCCCAAATCTCCGTATGATGTCTTCCTTGTGCTGTCCACACCCGCATTGGATTCTGAAGTGTTGCCCGCGGTTTCGTAGGTGGCCAGTTGTTCGGCAGTGGGTTGTGCCACTCCGCTCACGTTCCATGCCTTGATGTATGGACCTGCTCCGTTGGAATCATCCTGTAGCAACACATCCGAAGTGAAGTCCACTGAACTCACTCCATTGGCTGCCAGATACAGTTTGATTTTGGTTGATAGTTGTGCCATTGTTTTCTCCTTTGTTTAATTTATGCTCCTATTACCCTCATACCAGTAAATCTTGTGTAGTGATCCGAGGGGTCGATGGCTACTGTGCCTGATCCTTCTGTGTTGGTATAAATCTCGATGTAATCACCATCTGCTAAATCTTGATAACAACTGGCCATGGCAGTACATTTTGAAGTTTTACCCCATAACCCTGTCGCATAAACTTGACTGCCATTTTTGTACACTAAACAAAATACTCTATCATCGTTTGATGGCACTTCTTGATACACTGATGCTATAAACAAATATTTTCCCGCTTTGCCACTTGGCACCGTAAATCTATTGTTTGAAGTGTCGAAAGCAGAATCTGAGTCTATATAAGCAACATTAAAAGGCACTTTAGTTGGTGTGCCGGCTGAAAAACTGTGAGCTCCAGATCTTCTTGCTTCAAAAAACGGAGTGTTGGTCATGGTGCTGGGCAGTGTTGTGATCGAACTGTTCAGCGCCAGCGTGGTGGCATTGGTGGATCCCAGTGTGAGGGTCGAAGATCCCGAACGAGTGTCAATTGTGTCTACTTCGAGTTTGCTCATAGTATGATCACCGTTGAACCCGACTCCACAGTGAGCGTGCCGGATATCTCAACTGGTCCTCCCAGAACCGCGTTCTTGTTGGCTGCCACAGTGACGTTGGTCAGTGTGGTTGAATTCTGTGTGTAGAAAGATGTGTGTAGGTGTGAAGCAGTCACGGTGCCATCGGATGGTGCTCCCACGTCGTTGACATCGCCCAACAGCACACCCGAGAATGTGTCGTCGGCAGCTGGTGCTGATGTGAATGTGATGGTGGAACCCGACACAGTGTAAGCAGTCACAGGATACTGTACCACACCCGATATGGATATGATCAGAGCAGCTTCTGTGCCCGGTGTGACATTGGTGCCGTTGGTCTGGAGTGTGAAAGCAGTGGCGGAACCGTCGAATGAAGCACTGAGATCATCTATGATGGTGTAAGCGCCTTTGCTGGGTGTTTTTCCTACGTATGGCATATCAGTATTTACGCTCCTGGATCCGTGATGGTGTTGCCTTGGGCAACCCATTCAAGTATTTCTTGGTAGTGTCTGTTTGCTTCGTTGTGAGGTACAAATAATACATCTCCATTGATTAAAATTACTTTATAAGTATCTGCTATATTAAGACTATTATATTGTTTTGTTACACTCTGTATCATTTATAACTCCGCATCAAATCTTAACTCTGTGCTAGTTGAACCAGCTAACCAATATGAATATCCTTGTGTAAAACTTCCTGTAATATTAACTGTACAAGAATATTTGTTTAAAGATTCTGAACCAATGGCACTTGGATTACCTGATACATTATTCCCCAACCAAGTAAAACCACCGGCAGTTGAAGAACTAACTGTTGGTGCATCTCTCATAGGAACAATAAATCTATAAGGCATTCTTCCTGCTGAAGAAGTGTGAGCAGTAAATAATCCATATAATCCATTGTCATCAGGTGTATAGTGATTAAAATAATATCTCATACATCTTATTAAATTCACATCATAAGGTAAATGCTCAAAGTCTGAAGCAGTTGTGCCCACTTCCAGTTGTATGCCTGTGATCCAAAAATTATTGTCTGTGCTATCAGCTAGGTTTACTTGACCAACACATTCATCTCCAGCAGAATAAGTTTGCCAAGAAGTAGCTAAAGTTCCTGATTGATAATTAGAACCAGCAGATAAGAAAAAATAAACATCTAATCCAGCATTAGCAGTATTATTAATAGTGCCGCTAGGGTCGCCATCGTAAGTAATTGTTTTCTTTTCCCAAGTATTGGCTGAATTGATTGTGTAACTTTTAGAAAGTCCTCTATTGGGAGCGTTCTGATATAGTTCAACAACATATGTTCCTGTCTTGTTAGATTTTACCCAAAAAGATAAAGTTAAACTTTCTGCATTAGCAGTTCCATATTTCAAATGTTGTAAAAATTGTGCTTCCATTCTTTGCCATATAATATTTTGGTCAGCAGCTCCCAAAGATGTTTGAGCTGTAGTACAATCTAGTTTTAAAGATTTTACAAAACCTTGACCTGTTGGAACATCTGTGTCTTGTGACATTGTAAATTGATACGTAGGTGCTCCACCTTCATACCATTTAAATCGATCAATCAAATACTGAGAACTTCCATTTGTTAATCCTGCAACAGAAGTACCCCTCTGTGCGATGTTCATATCACCATTGATGATGAGGTTGCGGAAGTTAAAGCCTCCGCCTGTGATGCCCGCTGATGGTATGGTTGATATGGCCATTAGATACCAAATGCCTCCCTGATTTCATCTTCTGTAAATCCCAGTGCTATGAGTTTTGTTTTTACAGATGATAATCTTGATGTCCTATTTGTAATAGCATCGTCATATGCTGTTTGTAGGTTAGACAATCCTGTGTTACATTCTTCTTCTGTTGGTTTAGCATACTGAGAATCATGAATAATAAGATTGGCGTAAATTTTATTGTCTGGATCACTGAATCCAAACCATTGTCCTTGATGTAGACTGGCCAAATAATGTTCGATATGATTAGGTCTCATCATGTCTCTCCCAGTTTCATAAATGTCATCTGTGTATAACCTTGTGTAGCATCATTGTCAAAATACACAGCAGATCCAGTCGTGTAACTAAAAATTATTTTTATTTGCGATACATCTGTGACATCCAGTATTGCGTTTGTGTAAGTTGAAAAATTGAATACATCGGCCGATGTGCTCTGTTGAGCAAAACTATAATTGCTGTATGAAGATCCTCCATTTGTGGAAACTCTTATTCTGCCTCCGGCATCGGCCACTGTGCCTCCGTTGGATCTACCTTGTGTTTTGAATGAAACATACCAATATCCTGTGGAAGGAAATGTGAACACACCACTGCTTTGTGACATGCCGGTTCCAAAAAACCCAAACCCATCTCCGCTCATTCTTGCTAAATTTGTTGTAATATCCACAGTAGATGAAGTGGAAACAGTTGAAGTAACTCTCCATTGATCAACTTCTGTGATGCCATTTTTAGTAATTTCAGCTAACTTAGAAGTAGCAATAGAACCAGCCAACATGGCATTGGTAACAGAACCGTTTGCTGGTGTGTTGGTGGCCATGGTCTTGCCCAGATAGATGGCATACATGGCATGTCCCGAAGTGGGTGCTTCACTCATGGTGAGTGTGTTGCCTGTGGCTGTGTAGGCCTTGCCCGATCCGGGTTCCTGCCTCACATTGTTGACGAACACCGCCAATTCATTTTCGTTGGCCACTGGATTGTCCAGGGTGAACGCCACTGTGGAACTGTCTGGTGTGAAGGTCTGTTTGCTGAGAGTGATGTATTTCTCAGCGGGTGTGTTGCCGATATATCCCATTATGTTGATATAGCATCAACCACAGAGATCCAAGCATCGATCGAGTCAGCAGTGTCTGAATACACATACATGGTGTCACCACTCTGTACCACGATCTTGGCACCGCCATCCAACACCTGTAGAGCACCGCCCACTGGTATGGGAGCATCCTTGAGGATGAATATATTGTTGGTGCCATCGTTGATGTACACCGAAGCGTTCACTGTGGATGTGGTGATGTTGGCCAAGTTGATGCCCACCACTGTGTCATATGAGTCGAATGTGGTGGAATCGCCGGGTGCTCCTGCTGGCGTGGTGCCCACGTTGTTGAGCGTGTATCTTCTGAAGTTTTGTGCCATCCTTGTGTGTATTTATGGCTATAGGGCGATGCTCATTGCTATGGCGAATCCCGCCGAAACACCGGATTCTATGCCAGACACCTGTGTGTCCACGTATGATTTGGTGGCCGCATCCGAAGCCTG
>Ga0222714_10001520_pt1 | contig 26053 bp, 48 predicted proteins | sample C33_3DmetaG_FD_165048 | JGI IMG/M metagenome (GOLD analysis project Ga0222714, IMG submission 165048) | Estuarine water microbial communities from San Francisco Bay, California, United States - C33_3D | ecosystem: Environmental > Aquatic > Marine > Unclassified | place: USA: California...
CCAATCAGGAAGAAAAGAATATTCTCAAACCCACAGTCCACTAACATTCCCGCCGTCAGTTCACTTTAAGACATATCACACAAACCTGCGAAAAATTTTTATACGTTAAAACCTCTTAATAAAGCCTACACTTGGATTACGATAACATTCTTCTAATTGCTTTGCTAACACTTGTTTATCCTCTTCCTTTGTATTACGTATATCACAGTTTGCTTTCAACCGTGTATCAGCACAACTTGTTAGTGTGCCGACTATAGCAATCAAAAATAGCACGAGGAAAATTTTCATAGTCTTTAATGAATGGGTTTCTGCCGAGTTTCCATTGTATATGTATAGGCCTGAATATATGTATCTTATGAGAGCACAGTTTTATAGATTAGAAAATATAATAATTCTTTAAAATGTATAAAAGCGTCCTACTTCCTAAGGGTTCAGATCAATCGTGGCCCCTCTATGTATAACTGCACCTGTTGTATTAGATGTCTTATTGCCTTCAATGGTTTCTGATGTATTACCTGCAACAGATATGGTATAGTTACCCCCTACCTTTAGATTGTAATCCCCACCAGCATTGACATTAATAGGGCCTTGTTTAGTGATAAGATTAATAGAACCTGTATCTACTTGTATATTGATATTTGCATTGGGTCCTACCTGTATGTCATAATTGTTATTGACTAGGCCATCTCTATTGATGTAGAGTTTATGTCGGCCTGATATGGTCACGTCTGAGCGGCCATCTATATCAACCTTGTTATCATTGGACTGTATGGTATAGTGCTTACCTTTGATAATGTGTATAAGGTCGCCGTTGGGATGTATTTCATAGGACGTGCCTGATTTATGTGCCTCGTAGATACGTTCATTGTTCAAGGTATCATCATATTCACGTATATGGCCTGATTCGGATTCGTACACGTGATTGTAAGGATAGGTTGCATTATAAGCAATCGCTGGTTGATCCCAAGTGTCTGTATCACTTGCGGATATAAGAGATCCATCTGCGGCCGTTGTTGCGTCAAAGTCTGCCGTTGCAAGTCCTGTTACCCTTGTTGCTTTACGTAATTCAAGGCCTAAATGAGGATTGTTCTCATCATTGACGGCCAATCTATTGGTATCAGGTTCATTAATGTAACGAGGGTAGATACCATTAGGGTCGTAGAAACCTTTGGTTGTATTTGCTATTTCGCTAGGGCGTCCAGGTAATGCGCCAAGTATCACAGGTTCTTGTGCGTATCGATCATCTCTAAAGAAACCTATGACCCACGAACCTTCAACAAGGCCTAACGCAGTTTGTCCTACGCCAGATATGCCAGAAGAGGTTACGGGAAGTAGCGTAGATGCCCAAGGCAGGTCCGAAGTAGGCAGAATAGTTTTGTCCTGCGTATGATAACCAATACAACGCACACGTACTCGGCCTAGATGTTTGGGATCGCTACGATCTTCAACAACGCCTGTAAACCAAATGAAACCGTCTTGTCCTAAAAAGTTAGTACGCATTTAAAAAATTCCCATAAACTGCCGTATTATATCCACTCAACTCCATATATTTATCCGTATTTAAACTATATGCGTAGGCGGCAAACGCATCCGCGGTGCGTAGCACTAATCTAGGCCTATCTTTTAGGTTTACTTTGTTTTTTAGTCTTTTTCTCATATTTCTTTGGTAATCTATCTCGTATGTTCTCTAGGTCCTCTTTCTCTAGTATTTGGCCTAGTAGTAATCTTTCTTCTTCTGGATAGTTCTTCTCATTGTTCTTTGAGGATATCTCTCTATCTATTCTATGTTCATATTGTTCAAATGTATTCAGCAAATGTTCAATGTTTCTTTGTATATTGTCTGCCTCTCTTTGTGTGTTCCTATCGTGTATATAAGAAAGTACGGCCGTGATACCTAGTATTATAGTTGTAGGATGATATAAAAAGTCTATCATAAAAATTTTTTTCGAAACTCGCAATAAACACTAAGCATATTCAGATTCCCCTCTATGTTGTTAATTATATTCTGACCTATCGTATAGATTGATTGGTTTACCTTCGTCTTTTACGTCTAATACTAAAGGACTTGTCTTTTCGTATAGATTTGTACCATAGGTGTCTTTTGCACAAGTGATAACCATTTTGTGTAAAGGTTCTTTTTGTCTAAACGCAAAACTATGACGTATAGCCGTGATTAGCCAACGGCCAGACAGCATTTTATCGTTTTGTGTACTGATTTCATCTTTCTTATTACGACCTGATCTAGGAACGTTTAATTTGATGATATGACCTATGTTTAAATGTGTATTACCAGGTACGGTCAATTGCATTTCTATATTATTAAACAAATTAAGGGCAGATTGTCGTCTTTGTACATATTCATCCACTCTATACCCATTTTCTGAATTAGTGTTATGTAAATAGGCCGTATTAGACTTGACCATTACCCTTGCGTCTGAATAATCAGATAGGTATTTGTATGCGGTACGACCATAATCTTTTGTTTCTGCTGTTTCTAAATCGTTAAAGTCATAATGAGCAGGCAATAACAAACCACGATATAATGCTTGATCGCTTTGTACATCATCTTTCTCCATATGTGGCACTCTTACATAATCCTCTATGTAATTGTATTTGTATTCTTTGTATGTTTTGTTATAACTGTCGTGGGTAATCAATTTAGACGCATAGGTACCAAGTCGTTGATTTTTAATTAAATCATTCATACCTGTAAGTTCGTATTTGTCTATGGTTCTTAATTGCGACATTGGATTATCTCTTGGACTAGCAAACTGTTTAGATGTTTCAGTATCTAAAAAGTATTCAAACATAGGTGGATGACTTGCAAGACCACCTGATGTGGCAGTAAAATAAAAACTATCTACGGATCTGAAATGAAACCCTTGTCCGTTTTCATAAAACAAATAAGCAGGTAATGCACTAAATTTAGGTACGGCACGTGAACAAATCATATTAATGATGTCCGTAGGTCTCATATTCGGTGCAACAAATTTGAAATTGTTTGAGGTTGGATAAACATATAATTTTTTCTTACTGTTTAGACCCCAACTCTTTTTGAATATCTTTGCAACTGCCTGATCGTAAGGACCATCAAAAGCACGACTGATACGTACATTTTGATCTCGTATACCTTCCGTAGAAATAAAATCTAATACAACAATTTGTGTGTTTTGATTGACACGATTTTTGGTAACTTTATATACAGCCATTCGTGTATTGGTAAAGTCATACTCACCTTCACCATAGGTCGAACCTAATGGTGTTCTAATTTTAAACTCTAGGTATTCTTGGCCAATAACTGGAAGTGTATTACAAATATCTTCGGTATCTGTAAAGGTAATTGTACCTGTTAAAAAGTTTGAATTTAAATCTTCGTAAATTGCTATCTCGTTAATAGCAGTAGATATGCCCACCACATTACCATAGGCATTAAATAATGCAACTTCACTTATCCTAAAGTCGCCTGCATACTGCAACTTATTTTCTTCATAGGCTAGAATTGCCATTACAACCTCACTAACTTACTAAATTCTTCTACAAATTCCGATAGGTATTTTTTCTTCAATACATTGATTAAACTTTTATTATCTTGTAATCTTCTTTCATATTCATAATTGGATACGGAAGTAGCACCAGTAGCGGTACTGTTTACTTCTATTAAATGTGAATTGTCTAAACTGGTTGTTTCACCACTTGTTTGTGAAATTTCATAATGATGAATTGCACCTGGATTAGAATACTTGCCATTAACATAAGATTCAAATCCTTGATCTGTTAGTGGCCAATCATAAAATCTATCTTTAATATTGTTAATTAATAATAGTACCCAATAATAATCTACTGACTCATAAAATCTGTATGATACAATTTCAGGTGACTCACCATTAATAACTCTATATTTGTTAAAAATTAATGAATTAGATTTAACACCATCTCTAATTTTAACTCGTCTTAAAATATCAGTTACAAGTTTAGGTGACGTTGTGCCATCTTGTACAGCGTCATAATACATTTTAGGAAAATAAGAAAAGTAATGTGCCATTAAAATGAACCTCCAATATCACTACTACCTCTAGTTTTTGTTTTATGTGTACCAAATACTGCTCTTCGTCTATCAATTAATTCTAATTCTTGGAAGGTAAGTGATATAGATGTACTGATTGGTGGTGCACCAATATCATCTGGACGATATGTAGCAAATTTCTCACCTGAACCATAATCAACTTTCATATCTGTTAACGCACAATAGGTTATTGTATTTAAATAAGCGTTCTCATAACCACGGTACATATATCTAATAGTAAATTCTGAAGGCACTCTAAATGCAAGAGCAGCACCTGTACCTAATTTTTCAGGTAACATATGATAGGTAAATGTATCAATAATTCTTTTAATTTCTTTTGCCTCTTGTCTATTTCTAGGTGTCATTTTAAATGAATAAGTAAAAGTTCTATAATCTATACCTTGAAAAATCATTTCTTGTAATGGTGCAGGAGCAACACCTGTTTTTCTTTGTAATGCGGCCAATGAACCTGCAGCAGTTCCTAATGTACCGAAACTAATTAATGGTTCAATCATCTTTGCAGCCTGCATACCTAATCCTTTTAAAGTATCTGAACCACCTGTTTTACCTTTGAAATAATCAGCAGCACCAGATAGACCGCCAATTACAGCACCAATTTCTGCGGCTTCGTAATTTGATTTGTAATTAACATTTACATCATCTGGCATATACAATACAATTGTATCTTTAATTAACTTGACAGAAATACCTGTTTCACCAGCAACAGGAGATAAATTTGTTGTTTCATCAAAAAATCTTTCTCTTGTAAATGTATTGTTATATGTGCCTAATGAATCGTTTGATATGTTTAAATCTTTTGCAGGCAAATCTCTTTCATTTTCAGTCCTTGCGTGAATATTAAATATCATATAATGACCATTAGCACTTTCTAAATCTAATGGATACTTCATCACAGGATTTGTAAACTGTAAATTAGAGCTTAATTTAGTAACAGGTGCGTCTGGAATAAGTTTCTCATTATTACCTGCTATGATATCACTATGCTCGTTAAAATAATCGTCTGGTGTTTGTATTGTCATAGTGATAATATTTATATGAAAAAATTAAAGATTAATAGACGTTTTTGATAGCAATAATTGTATCGTCTAAATTTCTATTTGACATATTAGGTAAAACAGTAGTATTTGAAGCATTGTTAAGTGTATTGACTGGTGCAATAACATTATTATTTTGAGGTTCTTTTGGTAACATTTTGTTCATCATATTTTCTAAATTACCTGTTTCTAAATTCATTCTTAAATTAGTTCTTTTTGAATCTATATTAACTAAATCAGCAGTTATAGCATTACTCATAGTTCTTGTATCTGCTTGTGCATTTTGTTCTACACCTTCAACAGCAGTTTGTATTTCTTTTTCTGTTTGATTTGCTTTATCCATATCCATTTTTGCTAAAGCAACATCAGCACCAATACTTGCAGCTGTACCTACACCAGGTACTGTACTTGCAAGGCCTGAACCAACTTCTAATGCAGCACCTTTTACATCTCCTGACATTAATCTTCCTAAACCAAAACCAATACCTGCAATTGCACCTATAATTGGTATCTTTTTGATAGCAGATTTAAATAATGTTTTGCCTAGTATTTTACCACCTGCCTTCTTTGCTACAGTTTCACCACCTTTTTTACCTAATAATTTACTTGCAACTTTACCTGTTCCTAATGCAGCACCTGTTCCTAATGCACCTTTAGCAATATCACCCACCGTATCACCTATACCACCTTCTTTATTTTTTTGTGATTCTTTTAATATATCAACTGTTTCCTCAGTATTCTCTGCTATTGTTTCCCATAAATTTTTTGACTCTTCAAATTGATCTCTTTGTTCATCGGCAAGTTCATCTCTTTGTTCTTCACTTGCACTTGCACTTAACATACCTGGTACTTTACCTTTTGCTCTTCCGTATGTTGATGGTACAGGTCTGCCCAATACCATATCATCAGCAGTATATTGTGAGAGGTCATCATCTAGTTCATCTCTTGTTTGTAATGCTTGAGATGGAGTAGTAGTTGATTCTGATAAACTAGATTCAATATCTTGTCTTGCTAATCTGGCAATATCTTGTCCTTTTTTTCTTTCAGCTCTTCTTAATGCTTCTTCACCTGCTTCTTGTCGTTCTATTTTCTTTGTGATGGCAGTGCCTAAAATAGGTATACCACCTAAAGTTGTAGCAGCAAGTTTTAAAGGTTTAAATTGTTTAATAAAATCTCGTAACCCAAATTTAACTGCTGTAAAAGCATTCGCAAGAGGATAAACTTCAGCAAGTACAGGAGCAATAACATCGGAAATATATTTCTTTTCTTTATTATCAAATCTACCACTAGCGTCTAGTTCATTCAATAATGATTTGTACTTTTCCATTATATCTTTGAAACCAGTAAAGTCGGCGTCAGCAATTAAGTCTAAATCTGATTGAAAGTTTTGTACAACCGATACGGCTGCATTAGATATACCTTCTCTTTTAATAAACTCTTGTCCTAAACCTAATTCTTTTTGTATCTGTAAAGCATATGTTTGTGCTGCTTCAGATATAGCAATTTGTTCTTTATCTTGCTCTGCTTTTTGTTTTTCTAGTAACTCCTGAAAGTCTGCCATTTATTATCCTACTTGATTACTAATTGATTTATCTTCTCTTTTAACTGGTGTTACAACAGGTTGTTGAACGATTGGTTGTGGTTGTGCTAATACTTTAGAGCCACTATTGGTATATAACCCAAACCAAGCCGCACCTGCACCAACTACGATTGATACAAGACCTGCTTGTTCCATAGAAGGTTTATCTAATGCCATAAACCAATGTACTACTTTGATGAGTATGTACATATAAGTTAATATGAATAGTCTTGGAAATATTCTCCAAGCGTCTATTGCTTTTGCTAAATCAATTATTTTTTGATAACTTTGTTTTTCCATTATCCACCTCTTTGCCTTTCTTTTAGACGTTGATTTTCGTCTTTAATATGCTGTATTAACATATCAATGTATATTTCCCTTTCCCACGGTAGCATATGTTCTAGTTCTGTTAATGAATATTTATGATGTTGCATTAACAGAAAGTTCACACGATAGTAATTTTCAAGGTTTTCGTGTGAAAGGGTAACTAAAAAAAATCTGAGGCACCATTAAAGACTAACGAAAACTTTTTACCTGATTTAGGATTTTCATACTCAATCTTATGTCTAATTTTAGGCATACGATCAACATAATCATAAAGCAATCTAAATTGTTTTTGCGTTAGGCTATTAACATACTCATCAAGTTCTTGTTCAGTAATGTTATTGCGATCATATACATCATCACCTTTATAGATGGATTGAATTGACTCTTTTAAAATATTAATAGAGTTTTCTGTATTTGATTTGCCAGACTTAAATGATTTAATTGTAGGATAAGACATAATAACACCATAACCTTTTTCAAATTCAATGTTATTATTATTGTCTTTTGTTTTTTCAACTTTTACATCTTCTAAATTTAAATCATACTCTACAACTTGTTTTTCATCATCTGGACATTTCAATCGCAATTTAATTACCTCACCAACTGATTTTGCTCTTATTCGTAAATACAAATATTCAAAATCAAATATTGGCAGTTTAGTTACATCAACACGGTCATAAACACACGCTTGTACGGTGTCTATAACGGCCTGTTGTATCTCCTTTTCATCATCACTTTCCATAGCCATTAACATAATCTTTTCTTCTTTTACAAGAAAAGGTCTAAATGTTATTTTCTGGCCATTTGATGGAAGTTGACAATTATATTTTGGAACTTCATTTATTGGTAATGCCATAATATTTCACTCCTTATTATTATTATATTATATATTAGAAAAATGGTGGAAATACTCTTCCTCCAAATATTCTTCCCAATGGGAATCTTGTTTTAATTTGATTAATTACATCTCTACCAGCACGTTGTATTTCAGGTGGTAACTTACCTAGTATACCGCCAAAGATACCCATATATCTAGGATCTTTTATTACACCTGTGCCGTTGATATCACCTTCGTAATTTGTATCTTCTAATGTTCTTAAATTTACATTTGAAGTCCAATATCTGTAATTAAAGGTAATAGATTGTCTAGCAAAAGTATTGCTTGCATTGTAATTTAAATCTACTGGTGCAAGTGTTTTAGGATATGCACCGCTTAATTCTACATAATATCCTGCAAGTGTTAATGTTGCAAGTGCTCCTGTTTGCATACCTTCTTTGCCAGGCAATTTAGTATTGGTTGATTCATTTTTATTTTCGTGTAATGGAAATATATAAATCTTACTTACATATTCATCATAAAAACTCATATTAAAAGTTCTTTGATTGACAATCATATTTTGCCAAGCTTCAAATACAGCACGTTCAGTTAATTCAGAGTCTAACATAAACGATAATGTCATCGCTGAATACTCCATACCACGAGCAATATGTCTTACTGGTCCATAAAATGAATTTGCTTCTGTATCAACAATGGTACGATCTGGCAATTGAGCAGCATCGCAAAAGAAATATAATCTATCTTTTACATTGTCTTGTAAAGAGTTCATAAAATTTAAATCAGTTAGATATTCTGAAAACTCCATACCTTGGAATGTTTCTGTTTGTGATAACCCTTTAGGAAATTCTACTATGACTAAAAACTTTGCAGGTCGATACAGACCTTCAGCACCTGCAACCATAGACCTAAATCTGTTTATGGTAGTATTAGGATTAGTCTTTTGTTCATTTAATCTTTTTCTTGCGGCCTGTGGATCAAAACCTTTATCTCTAGGTAGGCCTAGTCTAATATCAAATGGACCTGGTATAGGTAATCGTTGTCTAATTATTGCCATTAAATGAACCTTCTACTGTTTGCATAAACAACTGCCTCACTTGCCTTTTTAAATCGTTGTACAGGTAAGTATATTGCAATTGCAGCCTCATCCATATTTATTCTTAAAAACCCAGTTTGCATATGACTATACAGATATTTCTTTATCGTTGGTTTTACTATTTTAATTCCTTTTACATCATCATAAGTTACATCAAATTTTGTCTTACTATCAAACTTTGTATCATCAGCAAATACTTGCATACGTTCTAATAAGGTAAATCGTAATGCAGGTGGTAAATAATGAAAGTTCATACCCATAAACCCACCTGGTGTTGGCTCTAAAGGCAATACTAATGGAAATATGTCATAGTATGGTAGTGTTTTTCTTAATTTTGGATTGTAACCAAATAGATTTAGTCTACCAACACTTGGTCTGCCTGTAAGTTTGCCTTGTCTGAATAATTGATTTGCAGTAGTACCACTTGCAATTTTATTGATTTGGTTTCTATACCAATTAGCAGATCGGTCGATATTACCCTTTGTTAATTTGATTGTATCAAATACACTTGCCATATGATATATTTATGTAGTAAATAAATAGGTTTATGAATAAGTTTAGTAAAGTATATAAAGCGCCATATAAAGGTAAATTTAGGCCATCTAATCCTCGTAAGTATAAAGGTGACCCAACAAATATAATTTTTCGTTCAAGTTGGGAAAGACGATTTATGCAATATTGTGATACAAACAAGGAAATATTAGAATGGGGAAGTGAAGAAGTATGGATACCTTATCGTTCTTATGATAAGAAAGTACATAGATATTTTCCAGATTTCTATATGAAAGTTCGTCAACCTAATGGCACTCATAAAAAGTTTATTGTCGAAATAAAACCAAAGTATCAAACAGTACCACCTAAAAAACCTCAAAGACAATCTAGGCAATATTTAAATTCAGTTTTAACTTATGCTAAAAATGAAGCTAAATGGAAATATGCAAAGAGGTGGTGCCAAAGTAGAGATATGAATTTCATAATTCTTACTGAGGACCACCTCAAAACGTTTTAGTCGCCGTTTACTTCTTCAACTAATTTAGATGTATTTGTATATCTTATAATTTTATTTAAATCGTGCTGTGCTTCTAAAGCAGGAAGAGCACCATATAAAGTTATATTGTTAGATAATACAACTGTTGATTTATCGGCTGGATAAGATTTAAAAAATGCAATTCTTAAATCTTTTAATTTATCATACCATAGAGTTTTAAAATCATTTACTCTATCGTCATAACAACCTTTTAAATCGTAAGCATCCAAAATACCTGTGTGAACAACTACTCTAATTTCTTTATCAGAATTTTCTACTGACAAAGCAGCCGCTCTAAAGATTGCCTTACTAACTTGTGAGAAAGAAGTAGTCATATACATAACATTCCCCACATCTACATATTTGTTAGCATTCATCCAAACATTGATATCACTTTCATTTGTCCAGGCTAATACTTTTTTTGCACCAGGTTTTTTGTCATTCCAAGTATTAAAAACTGCTGTTGCAATATATGTTCTTTTATTTTCTGTAAAAACACTATCACCACAAATTTCATTTACTCTATTTAAAATGTCATCTAATTTAGGTTTAATCCAACCTTTATCAAGTGCTAATAAACATTCATTTTGAACGTCTTGTTGAGTTAAAACTCCTTGTGGATCTGGTCCTCTATTTAATTGTAAACTAAATTTAGAAGCCACATCTTCATCATTCATTTCGTAGATGTTGGCAATCACATTAGTTACGCCTTGATCTTCTAAAATATCTTTTCTAGTGTGACCAGTTAATGGATATAATCCATCAGTTCTTCTCCAAAGAGCGATAGGTTCATTACTTAATTTGTATCCAAATTCTGTAATACTATTTTTTACTTCTTTATACTTTGGATTAGCACCCGCTGCTCTAGCGTATTGTGTGTTTCTAATAGTGCCGTGCCATTTAATATCTTTAATGACAACTAATTGTCGTCCTAAATCTTTACCAAATGATAGATTATTACCATAAAGGTCTGGCCTATTGTTTTCGTTGATTAGTTCTTTTGAAATATTTAAGTGTACATCCGTAAAAGTTTTAGTTGTGTGGATGTCCACAACATTTTTACTTGTTGACATTTAAGTCTCCTTATTGTTATATAACACTTTTTACGTGTTATGATTATTAATAATGTTTTTTACACATTATATACTACTTATTATATCATATCTTCTCATCTTTGTCAAGCACTTATTAAGTGTGGGTAGCCGCCACAGAAAGGAAAGGCGACTACCCAATTTGAGAAAGTGTGAGAGATAGATTATTCGTCCTCAGCTAATTTACTAAAATACGACAATGAGTCATCATCATCGTTGGACGATACTTTCCCCACGGATCCGTTGGAAGACTTGGGTACGCTATTACTAGCAGGTGGGAGGTCAATATCTTCTACGGACTCCGTGCTTCTTGTTCCAGTAAGAACCTTATTCAGTTTCTCTTTGAGTTCATCATAAGATTTAAAATTACTTGGATCAATGAAGGGCTTTAGAGCGTGTTGAGATTTCCATACTGTGTCAATCTCCTCGTCAGTAGGTTTTACTTTACTAACTGGCTCAAATTCTGATTTATCATAATTCCAATAACCATCAACTTTTCTGATTTTAAGTTTAAAGTTAGAACCTTCCCAGAAGTCAAAAGGATTTACTGCCTTCTCATCTTCAAATTGTGGGTTCATCGCTTCAGTTATCTTATCAAATATCTTTTTACCATATTTGAATAGAAATACTTTACCTTCGTTTTCAGGATGTTTTGGATCAGATACCACTAGAATATTAGAATAGTATTGTAACTTTCTTTTTCTTTTTCTAGCGATTTCTTTATCGGCTTCAATACCTGTATTCCATAATCTAGTGTTTTCTTCCGATACAGGATCTTTATGATTTAATGTTGTTAAACTATTTTCAATATACCATTGACCACCTGGTCCTTGAAATGCGTGGTGCCAAACTCTCTGCCAAGGCATATCTTCGCCTTCTACGGCAGGTAAGAATCTGATTACAGCATAACCGTTACCTGATTTGTCTAGTTCTGGCTTCCAGAATCTATCGTCTTGGTATTTGTTTTCTGTTTTTGGTTTGTCGATTGTTTTTTCTAACTGTTTAGTTAGAGTGTCAAAATTAGACTTTGACTTTTTTAGTGCTTCTAATGCTTGTATTGACATTATATTCTCCTTGTATATATTTTTGTACGTATTGTTGTAAGTATTAATCGTATATGTTTATTTATACAACTTCTTACGCCAGTTTTGATATCTTTTAACCCATTCATTGTGAGGTGTATCACTCCCTCTTTGAAGTTTATCTCTAAACTTCGTAAGTCCATTTATGATAAAATTTAATAATCTAATCATAAGTTTATTATATCATATTAGTGTCAACTTGTCAAGCAGCTGTGCTTGAGAGATATACTCTAATCGTCCTTCGTCTTTCCACTTACGCCATTCGTAAACTTCTTCACTCGTATTAGTTGCGCCGTTTGTGTCTTTATTTACTTTGAAAAACTTAACATTTGGGTTCCAATCTATAAGTGTATACCATTGATTGACCCAATTGACGTGTGGTGTTGCGGATGCCTCTTTTGCTTGATAATGTTTTGTACTTTTGTATATGTTATTAATTAAGTGTGTATCTGATTTTAAATCGTGTCCTATAAGATAAAGTTCTTGTGGTTGTTCTTTATGTATGGCAATAAACCCACTTGTTGCACCGCAAGCCCAACCGTGATCTTTATGATTGCTCCATTCATCTTTTAAATCAAACGACATATCATTCTCTTTGATCCAAGAAATATAAATGTTTGATCTGTTAACTTCTTTTTGTATAATTTCTTTTGGTGCGTGTTTATGTGTTTTCTGTTTTTGTCTGATAATAGACACCATACCTTTTAATGAGGTGCCGTGTATGACATACTCTTTGGCCTTGTCTTTATCTTCTTTATTCTCTTTGATTACATCATAATCACTTAACAACTGTAACTCCTGAGCGTCCACAAATCCTTCTACAACTTGTTGATAGGTTTCTATTGGCAACTTTGACCAGTTTCTAAAGTAACAAGGTTTCTTGGTTGCATAACCACTATGATAGATTTCGTGTATGATACCATTGTCCACAGCAGTAAGTACGTCAATCAGTTCAGGATAATCTCTATATATGGCATTACAACCATATATCTTACCGTGACCTTTTAACATTTGAAGTGGAAAGTCTTTACGACTTTCTCCATTACCTATGCAAAAAACTTTCGTAGGTTTCATAAACGATATTTTTTATTTCTTTCCATTGTGAAATAACTTCTTTTGTTTTGTTTACTTGTATAAATGTAGTTTTTGGAAACATTTTAAATAATTGTTTCCATCCGTTACGCCACTTTAATCCTTTTGTAGCAACATCATCACCTTTTGCATAATGTTTTGTATCTTTATATAGATTGTTTGTAAAGTTTGTAGGACTTCCTAAATCGTGGCCTAACATATAACATTCTTTAGGACTGTTTTGTATCAATGCAATATAACCTGAAGTAGGACCTGCTGACATACCTAAATCTTTTCTATTAGGCATAATCTCTATAATATCTTTTGCCTTATCGTTATGTAACCAACTAATATGTAAACCAAACTTATTCATTTCTAAATCAAATTGTGGTGCGTGTAAAGCATTCTTGTCTTTATATCTTTTTATAATAAACAATTTAGATTGATAATTCGTACCACTTACTGTAAAATATAAACTGTCCTTTCTTTCGTTTTCAGTTCTGTGTGTATAATATTTTTCAACTTCTTTCTTTTCTTCTTCGGTTATTTTACCATAATATAATTCATCATATTCATTTGCGTGTCTTTTTCTCCACCCTCTAAACCAACATTCATTATTATAGGCATAACCACTATCATATATTTCGTGTTTAATGCCAGGATCAACTGCAATTAAAACATCAGGTTTAAAGTTTCTATATAAAGCATTACAACCATATATCTTTCCTAATGGTTTTAATAGTTCAAGGTTAAAATGTTTACGACTTTCTCCATTGCCTATGCAAAATACTTTTTCACTTGATGACTTCAACATCACTTTCAGTTTCTACAACAACCCTCGCACCACAATTAAGAATAGGCTTATCATTACCGCCATATATAACCTTTGACGGTCCGAGAATAGCCACTTGATGGCAATAAGTATTCTTACTACCTTGCTTAATCGTAATAACTGGATCGTTTCTTCCATACTTCTTATTCGCTCTTATCACGTGTTGATTCACGTGTATGTAGGTTTTCTTCTTCCTCATCTTCTTCTTTTCTTGTTAATAAATTTTTAGGTTTAGAGATAGGCATACCACCTCTATCAAACCATCGTTCATCTGCTGTAACATAAACATAGGACATAAAGTTGCCATAGACACCATCTACTTTTATACTTTTCTTATCAATCTTACCTTTGTATATTGTTCCATCTTTGTTGACTAATTCTAGTTTATTAAAGATACTACAATAAATTCTATCACCACCCATATTAGAATCTGGTACTCTTATTTGTGCAAAATCTTCTAGTGCCATTATACAAATATCTCTTTCATAATAAATTTACATTTAGTTAAATTATAATTAACAAATGGACTTAACTTGGTAATCTTAAATGACTTTTCAGGCCATATAACTTTCTCGGTAATCTCTTTATCCCAATTTTTAATAAACGATAATATCTTATCCAAGATGATGATTGTTTGTACGGATAGTTTTTTTGAGAGATGTAAGCGTAAAGCTCTTGGGTGTTGGCCGTCAGATACGAGAAACATATCATCAAAAGAAATCCTATTGTCATCAATGAAAGAACGAACCAATAAGCACTCATTTCTAAAATTATAAGTAAATGCGTCTTTATATTTCTTCCAATTTGTATAAGTCGATTCTCCATCTGCACGTATTAAACTCCCAATCCAAGTTTTTGAATTTTCAAAAAAGTTGCATACAAAATAATCAATAAGTTCTTCTTTATTATATTTGGTTGCAAGTCTATAAAAAAAGTATCTATCATTTCTCTTTATAAAAGTATTTATGGATGAATTAACTTTTGCATTGTGTTTGAAAAAATCATAGTTATCAGTTGTGAAGTGTAATTTAATGGCAAGATATAATTTATATGCTTCATAACTGTTATTATTCATATAGGTAAGACGCCAGAGCTAGACTTCTTAATAAGTCTTAAATTCTCGGCTTCAATTTGTATCTTTTCTTTTAATGATTTGTTGACCATAGGACCTATGGTTGCAGGATCAACTTCGTTTCTATCGCAAAAATATACTATGGCATCCATATAGGATATTTTCTTTGTTTTAACTATCTCCTCAATCGTTAAACCAAACTTTTTACTATTCATTAACATCATAATATATTATAACATACTTTATTGATTTTGTAAAGCGCCTGTGTTCTGTTGCAAGGTCACAGGCAACCCCAGCAGACTAGGCTGCTAAAGCATAACTTTCGTTAGCATTTATTGTTTGATGTTAGGACATCAGCCATTTAACTCCAGTAAGTTTTAACTAGCAGTCGATCCTGATTCCACCCCTAAAATTTCATTGTTTTAATGGTGGAGTGGCAGGGAATTGCACCCTGGTCCTGTCTAGGTATTATCTTACCTTCAACGTTAAATTCCTTTTTTCTTCTCTAATACTTTGCTTTTATTATAAGTGTGAAATAAAATACAACTATCTGTAGCACTAGGTATATCCACAGTTACCAATACTTGATCTTTCGTTTCATAATAAGTTATCATATAAATTGGTTCACCATCTGGTGTACTCCCAACTCTACCTAAACTGATATGTACAGGTTCAAAACCTTTGTCATCAATATATCTTTTTATTTCATCTGGCGTGCCACATACTGCTGGTACTTGATTCCAATATAAATTGTATTGTTCAGCGTATGATACGTTTGCCCATAATAAAGTTAAAATTACTATTAACTTCTTCATTTGTTCCCTTTAGCCGTTATGGTCGCAAGTAGGATAAATTTAAATCACCTTCTTAACAAATTAATGTTTTGCTTCCTTTATTACTTTATTGTTTCTACTATTTATTATTTGATGTTGGTCAATGCTTCGGAATGTCTAGTAAAAAAATCTGTTGCGTGATTAATAAACTTTTCTAGGTATTGATCTACCTTTTCTCTTCCGTTTACCCACTCTTGTACAAAACCATCTTCACAGGCCGCAAGTACAACTGTTTGTTCTATTTTTTTACCTGGATATAATTCTTCAAACATTTTAGCATAGGCTGCTGTTTGACAAAAGTTACCATAATTATAATCTTCATCTCTTTGTTTAGTAGAGGACTTGAAGTCTATGACAGATAATTTACCTCTATATTCAGCAACACAATCTACTTGTCCTGCAACTTGCATTTCTTTTGAATACATAATGGTTTCTAACATATGAATATTATCTACTCTTGCTAGATATGGTTTAATAATTCTGAACAGTCCTAATGGAGTAACAGCAGTTATTCCAACATTTCTATCATCTTCATTCTTTAAATGATTTTCAACCAATGTGTGTAATGTTTTACCTCTACTGGTTGATGAGGCAGAAATATAGTTGGCCATCTTTTCGCCAACACTTCGTTTCCAAGCCTGTATCTTTTCTGATCGTTCTGGAATGTTACCTAGAATTGAAGTAACGGAAGGCATATTAATACCATCTATTGTATAAATTCTTATTCCGTCTTGGTTTTTACCCTTTGCACCTAAATTTTTAGGTAAGACGCTTTCGTCAAGTTTCACGTGTTTATATGGCATAATATACCTTCCTTTTTAATATTCTATTATTATATCACTATTTTGTGTGATTGTCAAGCATTAAACGCCTTTGTCAGCGTACATTTGATTTACTTCGTCCGAAGATGGTTCTTGCCCAGCATATTTGATATATGAGTATTTTTCGTAACATACTTTTTTATTATCATCTCGGTATGCTCTTAAAAACTCTTTTCTGTTTTCTTCTGGATTCTTATAAGAGCAGTGTACCCAGCCACTATTTGGTTCGTCTGGATTCCAAAACTCTAATATCATTTGGTCATAGTCTAAATTTTTATCAATCCAATGGGCCAAGTCCTGATTGGACACACCTGCAATTTCAAAGTCAGCCGCTTCTCCTTTAGTGTGCTGTGAATTAACACTTGAACCTACTTTTAAACATAGTTCAGCACTTCTAAATCCACTTGAAACTCCTACTGGCATTCCATAATGGTCACGGACTGGTTGTAATATGTTTTCGCATAATCTTTGTAGCTTTCCGATCTGTGCCTCACTAGGATTATTATTAATCCCCTCCCTTTCGGCAGTTTGTGATTTAATCAGTTCGTTAAGCGTGAAGCTTTTGCTTAATTTCATATAGTTTATCCTTTGCTTTTAATTTGAGTTTCTTTAATGTCTTTAAATCATACCAACTATTATCGGTTCTATCATAATTTCTTTTTTGTTCAACTTCATTAACTTGTTTTTTTAGATGTTTATGATTTGTTTTTTCTGACATAGATTATCCTCTCGTTAGTTTGAGTACCTTTTCAATTTGTGCTTTAATAATTGGTCCTCTATTAGGCCAATGAATATAAGGTTCATTGGATTTAGATAGATTATATAAAAATGGTAATATAATCTTTTCTAATTCTTTAAATCTTGTTTGTATATCAGCGTTTTGTACTTCTTTGGTGATTGTTTCTTTTTCTGCTACAATCTGCATTATCTCATTCATCATAGACTTGATGTCGGATACATCTGATTTTACTTTTGCGATTTCAATTTTTTGATCCTCTATTGCACTTGGATCAATTGAAGGTGTTGTCGTTTCAGTTGCAGGCTTAGTAGATACTGCTGTAAAACCATAGTCCACATCCATATCGAACTCACGCATAAAATCTGGTAAATCATCTGCCATTTTAGTTTCCTTTGTTGATTATTTTGATTGGTGTGGTGTTTGAATAGTTTAGTCCTACGTGTAGGCAGGACATTAGTTGTTTTAACAGAACCAATAGTCCTGCCTTAATTTGTAGGTAACATAAGCGGATTGACCTACTGACCTTCGATATACGACCGTTGCTCTTCGGTATCTCGCTTGTTACTATATTATTATTTATTCTTTGCATTTCGTTTACGGTGTTTTGCTAACACTTGTTGCGTTTTAATCTCTTTTATACTTCTTGTTCCCATTGTTTCTGCTAATTTACTTTGTGGGTGTTTTTCTGCAATCTTACTTAATGTTTCTTTCCAACCTTGATCGCTTCTATAACTCATTCCACTTACGCCAGCTACAATATTCATTTTAGTTATAACTTGTTTTATATTTTTATTTTTTTCTAAATAAGTTTCTTTATCTGATATGGACATATAATCATCCCATACCTTACCTGTTTTTGTATCTTCAAATGTATATGTTGGCATATTAGTTAAGGGATAAATGATAAAGTAGATTATTTGTTTCTACTAAAAAGTCCTCTAAAATGGAATGTATATCAAAATGTACTTCGTGGATACAAGCCGCAAGATGATATATTTTTTTTCTATAATCTTTTATAACTCTAATACATTCTGTTTTGTCAGCATAATTTAAAACATTAGGTTTATATTCACTACTAAAAGATATACGGTCATCTTCTCTACCTTGATAGGTTTCGACCAACTTATCATTTAAGGCATTAATCTTATTATAATACTCTACAAACGATTCGTGTTCAGCATATGACTTCGTTTGCCAATGATAACTTTGCAACGTATTAACAAAATGTATTGTATCATTAACAAATAATGTAATTGCTTCTTTCATCATAATATTTAGTTTAATTGTACCCTAGGATAGACTTGATATCTTCATCTACTCTATCCATAACGTCTTGTAAACCATCATCTTTTAGGCCTTGTTTTAATATTTCTTTTTCTTGTTCAGTTAATTCTCTAATTTGTAGATAGTCCATTTTCTATTCCCTCTCTATACCATACTGGCATCTTGGCTGGTTTTTTCCACGTTGCAAACTCCTTTTTCTTCATAATATAATATTTACGATAACTTGCAACACTATCACCTGGCACTTTACATTCATCTGGCATAGCAGGTGTTGGTTGTGTACCTATTTTTTTAAGATTGATATTTTTAGGTGGACTGTTTAATATGTCTTTTAACTTTTGTATAGTCATATGGTCTTTTGTATGATTATATCGTTTTTTAAATTCTTCATTTAACTCTAGCATATGATTATATAACCATCTATAATTGTAAGCAGAATCCATAACCCATATTGTACTTGGATGTTTTGTATGACTTGCTTTGTATAACACGCCATCTATATTTGAATTAGGATGTTTCCATCTTTTAATCTTACGACCATTAGCAGTTTTATCAAAATATTCTTCACCATCTAATAGTCTATGAGCTGTACAAAGCATTTGAGCAGACTCAATAATCATTTTACAAACGTGTTTATCACAACTCATACGAGCAGCAACAATAGGATCTTTATCTAGGTAAAAAATATTCATTAGTGTAAATCCTTTAAATATAAATCATAACGACCGTATTTTTGACACAATGTTTTCCATACATTAAACCAAAAGTTCTTTGCCCAATCTGATTCGGCATTCTTGCAAGCCTTACTTGCTTTATCTATTCGTTTAACTTGATGAGAGTTCATCACACGTGCTAAATCTTCATTTGTTAACATATAATCCTCCATAATATACTTCTATTATATCACTTTTTTTCGTCTTTGTCAACCTCTTTTTTACCTATATTTCCTAATGCTTCTAAACCTTTTACAATTGCAGGTATATTAGTTATTGTATTGTCTGTTTTCTTTTCTTCTTTAGGTTGATTCGCACAACTTAATAATAAAGGTAATACAATAACCCAAGTCAATAATTTAGCTGTAAGTAATTTGTAGATTTCTTTTTTAATTTTTCTTATCATTCCAGTCGTAAATCTGATTTAGTTTTAATTTGATTTCGTTTGGATCGTCTATATCTTGTAAGTCCTGTGCCATCAAATTTCTAAAATCTCTTTCCTTTTCTTTTAATTTCTTATTTTGTTTTATAACTCTTTCAAGTCTATCTTCTATGTTTTCTTGTTTCTTTGCTTGTGTTAAACTTCTTCTTAATTGCCATTCTCGTATAGAGATATTGGCTGCAATTAACATTAATACTGCAAGTGGATCAAATACAAATATTAGTATCAATATAACTATTCTTACTGCCTCGTCAAAATGACTTTTGGCTTCATCTTTACCATAGATAAGTTCTGCAATATACTTAATTGGTCCTACTTCGGCCTCTATCTTATCTTGTGCTAATTGTAGATTTGCCTTTTCATTTTGTAACTTAACAATCAAATCGGTTGCTTTATTGATTGCACCATTTAATTCTGCTCGTTCACCTGCTTGTTTCTTACGTTCATTTAAACCTTTTGTAACATATTCCATATCAACATACTTGTCTAATGCCTTATCTAAAGTTTTTAAAGTATTTTGTGATCTATCTACAATAGATTGTTGTTGTTTAATTTGTACATTGATTGCGTCTATTTTAATTTTATTACTTGTAGTTGGTTTTACTTGATCTAGGTGTGCCTTGGATAAAAAACCAAAGATACCCATTGAGGTAATGAATACTAAAACTATTACCGATATTGTTAAATAATATTTAATCGACCTGGGTAATAAACTGGATTGCCAGTTTCTATAAAGCCAAGATGCCACTACTAACTTGCCTACTTCTAATGCACTACCCATAGCAATAATAGGTACAACTGCACCAGCAAACAAAGTTGCTAATCCGATAATGGAGTATCCAGCGGCAATAATAGAAATACAAATGCCTGAAATAAGTGTAAGTATGGCTAAAAACATAATGTATTATTTATTAGGTTTAGATGGTGGTACTTTTGAATCTGTTTTAGTATGTATTTGAATTTCACCAGATTTCTTTTCTTGTTCTCTTATTTTATCTATAATGTATATAACTCTTTCAGCATAATTATCTGTGGTAGAATAATTTTGTAAAGTTTTTACTAATTTTTTAGGATCTAAAGGTTGATCCCATAAAATCATTCTTCTTCTTATATCTCTAAATTCTTGGTAGGCATTATGATTGTTTAATAAATCAACAAAGAATTTAACACTTTGACATTTTGTACTAAAGACACGAACACCCCAACCTTTCCATTTTGTTCTACCCTCTAATAACATATGAGGTACATTTTTATCATAAGTTCTTATACCAAAAAGATTATTACCCTCTTTAGCAAATCTACTTGTACCCCAACCAGACTCTAATGCTGCCATACCGACTATCATTTCTCCAGGTACTCGTTCATATCTAGGTGTTTCAAAGTTTACCCAATCAATACATTTCTGTACGGCTTCTACAAATTGAACATCATTATTGTATTCAAAAGCAGGTTCATTTAGTCCTAATCTATTTGCCCATTTAGTAAATATAGTTTCTGCGTCTAATCTTAATTTGTATTTGATATATGGATTTGGATAAAAAGTACCTAAACTAAACAAAAGTAAACCTATTAGGAAAACTGTTAGATACTTTTTCCATAAACTTGGTAAAAACTTATCTAGTTTTTTAAGCATAGACACCATTTTTTACTGCTTTTTTTATATTGTCTAATGATACTTTCGGCCATAGTTTTACTTCAAAACATTTATATCTAGGTTCTTTATAAGGACCTTCAAATTCTAGTTCTGATTTTTTACTGAATTGTACTATCTCGGCCATATATAGTTCAAATAATGAATCAAATATATTGTCCCGTTCTTCTACTGGTATTAAACGTGTACGATACACTCCTTTACTTTTAATAAGTCGTTTAAGTATATCTTTATGCTGATTGTTTAGTTTCATTTTTCACCTTTCTTACATAATAATCATAACCGTGTTCACTAAATTTGTTTTGATAAAACACTAAATCTGAATTGTTTTGATATTCTCTATATTGTTTGAAAATCTTTTTACTTGATTTGCCTGGAAAGTTTTCTAGTATGTCTTTATGTAAATGACCTGAATAATATAAACAAGTCTTATCTCCATAATTATTATTTGCTACTAATTTGATTTGGTCTAAACCACCTTTGATTTTACCTTTTAACCACTCATCCACATATTTTTTATCACCACCGCTCATTATATATCTCCTGTTATAATCGTAAACCGACTAAATTAAGTTGTTCTTCAAAACTATAAAATATTTTATTGTGATTACCTGTATCACCTAGATTGGCCATTTGATATAGATGTACCATTTCGTGAGCAAGTGTATCTAAAAATTCTTTTTTATTTTTATACGTAGGTTGCATTTCTAATTTATACAATCTAGTACCTTTTCTTTTCCATTCTAATATGACTACTTGTCCGTAGCAATACTTAACATCTCTATCTCTTATTTCTTTAATTTCAATTTGATTAAATGGGGAAAGTTTATTGTCGAATATATATTGATTAAAAAGTTTAAAATACTTTTTGATGTCTTTATAAGTCGTGGCATATCTACGACCTAATTCAAACTCTTTTTTAAGAGCCTTTTTAAATCTAATTTTTTTTGACTTTGTTGTTTTCTTCATTATTACCTTTCCTTAAATACTCAATACAACCTAATATGAGTGCTGCTGTTATAATAATAAAAACTTCTTGCGGAATAAATGTATAAATTAGTTGTAAAATTTCTTGTATTTTACTGAACACATCCATTCGCACTACCTTTTAATAAAGCACATTTATACTTTTCATCTGATTTAAGCCTTAAATCAGCAGCAATACCATCTAACATAGACGGTAAATACTTTTGCATAATAACAATCATCTGTAAAGCAAATTGATGAGCAATTGCTTCCATTTCTTGTTCCATTAACTTATTTGTGTTAATGTTTTGACCTGTTACTTTTTGGGTAACAACGTGGCCAATAACTGCTTTATAATATTCGTCTGACTTGGTATTGTCATTCGCACTAGCAATAGATGTAAACATCCAAAGCATTAATGCAAACAGAATATTAATAATTATCAAGTTTTTAAACATTATATATCTCCTTTGTTTATAGGTATATAATACACTATTTTACAAAGAAATCAAGCATTATTTTTAATAAAAAAGATAATAAAATCAACAACTTATTAGTACAATAAACAAATGTTCTTATTTTGTTCTTATATTATAAGTTGTATATTATAGAATCAATCTATAATATTTAGATGGCTATGACGCCATATAGGTGTCGTTCCATCCAAACGCTTCTTTTACTACTGCATCCGTAAGACCTTTGTAGATTTTATTCAAAGATTTATCTTTAATTGCAAGTAATAATTTTGCTTCCTCAGCGTGTAATCCTTCTAGCACTTGTATGAACATAGTTTCACGTTTTGTTTTACTTAAATCGTTTGCACCTTTAATAAAATAATGCAATCTTTTTGCCTCTTGGTAAAGAGTTGTATGTTCAGTACCTGCAGGAGCTTCGTTTTCTTTGTATGGTGGAACGCCTTCTGGTAATTCCCACTCTATACTAGGATCAAAAGCACCTTTGAGTATTTGTCTTAAAGGTTGACTATTGTTTTGTCTTAATACTTCTATTTTTTTGGGTTTGTCTTTTGCGTTGTTTACTTTAACTAATATTTCGTGTAGTAAGGGAGCTGCTGAACCTTTTGTTGTAGTAGCAGTTCCAAACGCTTGTGATGTTGTTATTGGCATAATATATTCTCCTATTGTATAATATTATTGTTTCATTTTACTTGACCAATATTTATCAAGTGTATAATACCATATTCCATTTATACAAGGTTCAACTATTGCGTCTAAACCTGCAAGTCTCCAATCGGCGCCTGTGATTAGTCTATTTGAAGTCATAGCAATAATTATATGGCCTATGGTATATATAATGGCACGGCCTACGCTTGTGCCTATTAATTTATGTAATGTATTATAAATTCCGTTTCTAAATTCTGTCATTGTTCTTTAAATATTTTTGCTTGTACCATTTGGCAAAGTCTTTGTTTTGGTCTAGTATAAGTTGTACCTCAAATGCAGGTACTTGATCGCTACGAATACAATCTGCAACGTGTTGCCATTCTGATTTTTTATATTTGACAACTCTTATAGACATTATAGATAATTACTCCAATGTTTTTGTTTGTATTCTTTACCGTGTTTGTGAGCCTTTAATTGTTCTTTTAAAACTTTTATTCTATGCTTGTTACCATCTATTGTGGTATACATCCATCCGCAATCTTCAGGTTCTATTTGTGATTTAAACCACTTGTTGGTCTTTTCTAATACTTCGATCTCTTTTAATAATTCTACTTTACTCATAATATAATCTCCTTAAATTATGGTGGCGATTTGTGGTCGCCACCATCAAATGGTAATTATTAATTACGCATTATTGTAAGCGTATGGAGTTCCATACAGTTTTTTGATACCTGCAGCAATAATTGCTTTAGTTGGTTGTCCCATTCTGTATGTTGTACCTTTAGCAGTTTTGTTAACATAGATCATATTACCTTCTGCTCTTAAAGTGTCAACTAACGCTCTTGGAGACGTTAAGTCAAATCTATCTCTTAAAGTTTTCCAAGATACTGATTGACCTTTTGATAAAAGGTTTAATACCTTAGCTCTTTTAGAGATTGCTTTTCTACCTCTTGTAGAAGCTTTCTTTACTGTTTTTACTACTTGTAGTTCGTCTTTTGCGAACATATTTGATAATGATTTAAACATTATTCACTCCTTATTATATATTGTGCCTTCAAATTTAACTGTTGAATACTGGCACTTTTAGTATTCAAAGTATCCCAAAGTGCTTTATGGAATCTCTTTATTAACTTCATCCTTTTTTGCAACAGGTTTATTTACCTGTTTTATCATTATGTTTTTATAATTTACTAATGGTTCAGCAGGTATACCATTTAATATTTCTATACTTACTGAATTGTCAACTATTTTTTGTATAGGATGACTTAATTTAAAATCTCTATAAATTAAACTCTTAATTGCTTCTGCAACAAAGGCCAAATCTTTATTCATATTTACACTATCTACACTCAAGGAATTCTTATTTAACAAATCAAATAAGTCATCCATAGCAACATCTTTTAATTGTTGAGAGAATAAACGAATCTGTGCTTCCATAGCAATCTTCATTTCTGCTTCTGAAACTTTACTTTCTGGTGCAGGCTTCTTTTGTCTAGGGAACAACAAAACATTGTCCCTTATAGTAGTTGTTTCAAATTTTTGTTTTTCTGACATATTACTATTTATTGATCTCACCTTTATAATTCACCTTTCCTTTTTCTATAAAGTATTCAACTAATTGATTATAACCACCAACTAATTGTTCATCAATAACTATTTGTGGCATTGTTCTTACTTTTTTACCTACTGCCTCTTGTAAATCATCAGCAGTTTTAAAATCTAATCCAAATTTCTTTTCTGTATATTCAAGGTCAAGGCCTTTCAACAAGGCCTTTGCCTTTACACAATAACTACAATTATCTTTTGTATAAATTGTTATATTATTGTTTTTTATCATCTTTCGCAACCTTTTCTACTTCATCATACTTTGTTTGAGCAAGTTTTTTAAGTTCATAAGCGTCAACTACTGTTTCTATTGAATAGTTATACATCTTATTAAACTCGCCTAGTGGTAGTCTTAGTCCTACCCAAGCACGATAGTAACCAGTTTTGGTCATAGTTACTTCCTGAGCAAAGGTTTCATAACCTCTAACAGGCGTATTCTTTATAATATTAACAAGTGTGGTTTCAACATCTGATACTACTGTTTTTGTATTAGATTTACCTAATTCAGTAGTAAAGATTTTAGCCTTCTTGTTCATCTCACCCTTAATCATATCGGCCATTTCTGCCTTAGCAATTAAAGTTGCCTTTTCAATAGCAAGTTCTAAGTCTGGTGATACTGACGTACCCACACCAAAGATACATTGTCTATCTTTATCTTTTCCGAACATAGTAGTTTCGCACATCTTCTTGGCATTAAAATCATTCATATACCAAGCAGGTACTTGTGTAACTACCTTGTCTGTTTCTT
>Ga0222714_10001521_pt1 | contig 26052 bp, 37 predicted proteins | sample C33_3DmetaG_FD_165048 | JGI IMG/M metagenome (GOLD analysis project Ga0222714, IMG submission 165048) | Estuarine water microbial communities from San Francisco Bay, California, United States - C33_3D | ecosystem: Environmental > Aquatic > Marine > Unclassified | place: USA: California...
AAAAGCCCGTTTTCGTAGGCATGGCGTAATTCCCTCTTCACGTCGTTGAAGACAGATATCCAGTCTTCATGTCCCTTCTGCCGAAACAGCCTCACGCTGTCGTACCACTCAGTCCCATTCCCCGGTTTGGCCCACAGGTAGTACGGCAGAACCGGGACCACGATCCACGTCGGGATGCCCATCGCACCAGCCAGATGCGCCACCGACGTGCATGACGTTACCACAAGATCGCAGGATGCAACAGCCATTGCCGTCGCGCCCCAATGCGAAAGATCAACCTGCTGCACCCACGAGGGCCGATGCTCCGCACCCTCGTCACGCTGCAAGCTAACATAGTCCGCGTCAAGGCCCTTCACCGCGTTGAACAGGAACTGCGGCGGGAAGATCCGATGCTGCTCATGCTCGAACTGCGGGTTGCCCTGCCACCTCAACCCAATGCGGAGCCTGTCGCCGCGAGCGACATCCGGCTTGCGAATGTAGGCCGAGCCATCAATGTCACGATACTGCCACTGAAGAGGCACAGATGCAGTCATAGACGGTACCCAATAATCATGGACTACACCAAAGGCAGCCTCGTGCTGGATCACCATGTCCACGCCCTCGGTGTTCCGCATGACCATCGCCAGAGGCCCAGAACACGCCACGATCACCTGATTGCCGCGCCGCTTCAGTTCCCTCGCGAACCGCGCACCGTGGATTTGGTCGCCCAGACCCGCCTCAAGGTTCAGGAGTGCCGTGCCCGTCTGCTGGCCGTCCCACATGGGCGTCGGTACATTCGGTGCCTCGTTGCCGAAGACCTTCTCGATGCGGCCCCTGTTGAGCAGGATCATGCCGTCGAGGAGGTGCCCCTTCCGCATCTCGTACCAGCCGCGATTAAAGGCGGCGCGGTGGTTCTTCGGCTCCTTGATCGCCAACTCCTGCGCGATTTTCTCGCCCTTCTCAAAGTCGCCAATCAGCCCCGCAGCAAGCTGCATGTCCAGAGGATGGATCATTTCGGTCGTCAGCGGCTTCTCGCGCCAAAAACAGGGCTGCACGAAGGTCTGGTACATATGCTCCAGAACGTCGCGGCTGTCTTGGGTGTGCTGTTTCTTCAGCTTCGGCTTCACGTCGTGTAAGCCGGGGACGTTCCAGACCTCGTCGTCCTTTTCTTTCGGCGCGGTCTCGTCGAGATGGTCTAGGTCGTAGTCGAACGCAGGAAGCCCAAGGAACTCTTCGATCCTGCGCATCTCACGCGCTGGCTTTTTAATGAGATCCTCATACTCGACGAAAAGGAAGCACTCTTTGTCGTAGTCAAAGCCAGCGCAAAGCACTTGATATGATTTCTTGAGATGATCGATAAGTTCGCTTCCCAGCAGAAACTGCTCAAGATCGTTTGGCTTTGCGATCCTCACAAAGCTGGCAGCGCAGTCTTCGACGTTGCGGACAGTGGCGATGATCTTCGGCTTGCAGGAAAGCAATTCCGTGAGAACAGCGACTGTCGTCGGATCGGCCCAGTTGCGAGCCTTGTCGATGATGACAGGCTTGTCGATATGGGCATAGCGTGCGTCCATGATGCCACGGAGAACAGCCTTGACCTGCTCAACCTGCGTTGATGCCTGCTCCGCAGAACTGCCTTTCCACGCCTGAAAAGTGTTGAACATCAACTCTCCCATGCCGCTCGTGGCGCTGGCATGAACGTCAGGGTGTTGATTGAGGAGCGCCGCAAGAACCGTACTTCCAGAACGCGGCAATCCGGCCAGAAAGTGAAATGTCTTCACGTCAGCCCTACGCCAGAGATGATCCACTCGGTGCTCGTGATCTTGATCGCAGTTGCCACCCCGTTAGCTGCGAGCGTGCGCGAGCCAGTCGTTCCCGCCCCAGCAAGGCGCATCGTGTCGGTCGTGATCGCGATGGTCACAACCCCTGCGCCGTTCTGGTTGATGAACGTCACAGCGGTTCCAACAGGAAATGGAACGCTGCCATTGGCAGGGATCGTGAACGTCCGCGCCGTCGTATCGGCAGACGGGTGCAAGATGTGCTTACCAGCGTCCGAGATGACGAGCGTGTAGGCGGCAGACTCAGAGTTCTGCGGTATATTCAGGTAGCCAAGAGTGGCATTCTCTTCGGGGTCTGGCAACGTCATCGTTCGGTTGGCTGCAAGCGCGTCTGGGGCCTTGATGGCGACGTAATTGCTGCCGTTGTCTGTATCCTCTGGAAGTCGGATCTCAGAGCCAGCAGTGGCATTGCCGACGACCGCGAGAGGTGTCGCAAGGCTTACGCCAGCGGCACTCGTCCAAGTCGTGCCATTGGATGTCAGCACGTTGCCGCTTGTGCCGGGGGCAACGGCCTGAAATGCCGATGTTCCGTTGCCGAGAAGCACGTTGTTGGCGGTGAAGGTGGTTCCACCTGTGCCGCCGTTGCCGATGGGAAGAGTGCCAGTAACCGCATCTGCTTGGTTAAGGGCAACTGCGCCAAAGCCAAGAGAAGTCCCAGATCTACGCAGAACCTGATGATCTGCTCCAGCGGCGATATCAGCGGGATCCCCAGTGCTGTTGGCAGAGCGGCCAATGACAGATAATGCGACAGAATCTCTCAAAAGAGTGTCTGTGATGCCATTCGTATCAACGGAGATCGTACCACTGCCAGTGATTGGCCCACCTGTCAGGCCAGTTCCCGTGGCAACATTGGTGACTGTTCCAGAACCGAAGTTGAATGTGCTCGTCAAGTCAACGACAACCGCGCCGCCGCCACCACCGTTTGAGTAGACAATCGCGCTTTTACCGTTGGCAACTGTAACGTTGCCGCCAGAGCCTTGTGTCAGCACAATACTCTGACCAGAGTTGTTCTTTACGAAGTATAGGTGCTGACCTGTATTCGGCGAGATCGTGACTGTGTTCGTTCCGCTAGGGCTACCGCCGAACACCAACACCTTGTACTGGCCATCCGACAGCGCGCCATCGCTCGTCGTAAGCGTGTGCGTCGTTCCAGAAAGCGTAATCGCGCCGACGCCGTTAGTCAGGCGGTCGATGATTTCCAAGTTGTCGTTGGTGGTATCGCCCCACGTTCCAGACTGTTCGCCTGTCGCGATAAGCTCGATCCCGCCATTGGTCGTGTAGGTACTCGGCATGTCCTGACCTTACGCTGCGATTTCAGTCCAGATTGTTCCGGCACTTGGAGTGATGGGAGTATAACTGGTTCCGGGGTTTGGAACAATCCTTCCCCACACTCTAACTTGCCCCACGCTACCAGAGGCAGAGACGCCTGTTGTGAGCGCAACGGCGCCACCTCTTGCGACGACAGAACCGACAGATGCGGTCGCAGAGACGCCGGAAACAAGCACATCAGCATCAATGGCAGATTTCGCAATGCCAATGGCACCCGTCGCCTCAACGCCCGTAGCGAGCGCGTTTGCGTCACCGACAGCATCAGCATCGCCGATTTGTCCATTCGCCGATACGCCGGTCAGGACTGCAACAGATGTTCCGGTTACGATGACATCGCCAATAGCGCCGTTGGCTGAGACGCCAGTTAGCCCAACATCAGCAGAGGCGGTAACAGTTACGGCCCCAACATCGCCAGTTGCTTCGACGCCAGTGACGAGGACAAGCTCTTCTGGGAATGCGAGAACTTGGCCGATTTGGCCAGAGGCTGAAACGCCGACCAGAAGAACATTAGCCGACGCAGTTACGTTTACATCGCCGATGAACCCAGCGCCTGAGACGCCATCAGGGAACACATTGGCTGCACCAGCAACAGTGACTGTTCCGATTTCACCAGAAGCAGAAACGCCCGTTACCACAACGGGCAACGGGGTGCTCCACGCGCCCTCGGACCAAGTCCCTCGGCCCCATCCTGATATGAGGCCCATCGCTGTAGACCCTTACTTAGGCGATACGAAGAATCGCGGTCGTAGCGCCGGGCGTCGGGAACTGGACGGTGAACGTGCCAGACGTCGAGGTCTTGTCGGAGCCGAAATCAAGGACAGCACAAGCCGGATCGCCGGTTGCGGTGTCGTTATAGATCAGCGCGCCACGAGCGGTGATCGTCGCGCTCGTAAACGAAATATCCGAAAAGTCCGTGTAGGCCGTCGTGCCAGAGGTCGCGACACCAGCCTTCGTAAGCGTGCCGCCACCAGCGGTGTACGACCCAGAGTTGCCAACCTCATTCGACGCCGTGTAGGCGGTCGTCGCAGCCGTAAAGCTGGCGCTGTTCGTGTAGAGCGCCAACTTGAAGGTGTTGCCACCAGTCGCGAAGTTGTGGACACCGCGCAAGATCTCGCTCTTGAACGACGTCGGCATAAAGTTGCCCGTGAACGCCACTTTACAGTCTCCTTAGGTTAGAGGCCAAATCGGGAAACCCAGCCTCGCGGATCTTAGCGCACATCGTCGCGCGGTCTTCTTCCATCGCCATCTTAACGTAATGGACAACGACTTTCAACATTTGGTCTCGGAACGCGTGCGCCTGATCCCTTAGGGTTGGATGCGCCTTATCGGAGATCTGAATGAGGCGATTGACGCAGAGTTCTGCAATCGCCTCGGGCGAGTGCCCTCCGTTGTTGGAAGTAACAACGAAGGGCGAACCAATCAGTCCTTCACCCGTGAACATGTCAGGCCTTCCTTACTTCAGGAAGATCCTCGCTGTCGCCGGGCGTCGGCGGTCGCATGATGTTGGACACCTTGGAGATCGTCACTTCATCGTTGTTAGAGAAGTCAACGTAGAGAGGATCAGGCAAAAGATGGTATCCGTACATTTTCTGGGTGGGCGGCACATTCGTGTCCAGCAGCGAAGACTCAGGCGCGATCTGGAGCTTGATCCCTGACTTGGCCAGAATCGCGCACCAGAACTCGGTGCAAGCGCGACCGGGCTCGGCAACGCGCATGTCGCTGTAGGTGTAGTCCACGCCATAGATGAAGAGTTCGCCGACTTCCTGATACAGCGCATAGCCAAGGGCATACGGCACCGTGTTGTTGAAGTAGCAGAGCCCAGTCGCGCTGATGACTTCTTCAAGCGGATACTGCTCCACAGACGGACAACGCTCGTCAGTCGTCGAACTGTAGATCGGGTAGGGCTGCTTTTCCGTCAGGATCTTTCGCATGCCGCCGGTCATCTTGCCGGTGACTTCCATGTCAAGAAAACGCGTTACCGGGTCCATCATGAACAGGCGATCCACCTTGAACGGGATCGCCATGGCATTGATGCCCCAGACTTCGTCGTACTCAAAAGAGTTGCAGAGCGACATGGAGTAGTTCAGGTGCGAACGCCCCATGGCGACAAGGGCTACTTTCGCGCCCTTCAGATGTGGATGCTTCATGTTTTCTCCCGCAAAATCAGACCAGTGCGATAGGCATCGGTCACTTCTTGGGCCTCACCAAAGTTCTTCACGCGCGCCAACGCCTCCGTAAACCGCGCCGTGTAGTTCTGGATGAGGTCCACTTCTCCCTTCATGAACGTGTAAGCCTCGATCAACGATCCATAAAGGAGAGCCACGCTTGCATTCTCGCTCAGCCAAGTAGTCCCTGAGTCTCCTGCACTCACAAGGCTGCTTGGCCGGTAGAAGTAATGCAATTCCATTGTGTAGTTCGAGGCCGGCGTCGGCCCCAAGATGAAGTTGTCGATGTCGAACTGCGCGTAGTAGCGCGGTGTGCCTGTCGTCGTTGCGTTAGGATTGAACGACTGCACGAAGTTCACGTCCTTGTAGAGCAGGAACTCTTTCGTTCCTGTGCTCTCGTAGGACAAGCTGAATGGCGCAAGGTAGTCGCTTGGGACAGACAGATACTTGTTCCCAGAAGTCGCGGCAGCGGTCTGATTCTTGCGAAAGACCTCAAGCTGAGCCGTCTTCAGAATGCGCTCTTCGGCATTTTGGATGAAGATGTTCAGGTTGTTGACGAAGGTCGTCTCGGTGTTCTCGGTGTAATCCTGCAACGCCTGCTTCAACTGGGCATAGGTAAAGCTCATGACGTCACCACCGTTACTGTGCCAACAGAACCCCTAGCCTCAAGGTTGTTGGGCGGGTTGTAAGAAGTCGTGGGCGGCCCACCAACAGGGTTCCAACTCCACTGGATGTCTCGCTCCTCGGCAAGGTTCTGCTCCGGGCGAGGGTTTCGCAAAGCCTGAGGATCTGGCGGAACGCGGAGAGGCTCAAGCTGCGGATGCTTTTCCTCCCACTCGTCCTTGCCAACCAGCAGGCCATTCCATTCCTTCCGCATGTCGCGCAGACGATACCGCTGACCAGATCGGTCAGAGATACCGTAGGCCCATCTGCCGGAAGCGAACTTAGGCATACCTGTAGCTCCGCAGGTCAGGCGCGACCGAGAAGGAGGCGCGCTCGCGATCTTCAGTCATAGCGCGATTCATCTCATCATCATAGATCTGCTTGAGCAACCCAATCCTGTCAGGCGCGCGCTTGATAGCGATGTAGTAGGCAAGACCAGCAGCAAGCGCAGGGTAGAAGCGGAACGGCATGGCCATGGTGTTGACGTAGTTGTCAGCGTCATCCATCCGCGTCAGGCAGTCGTAGATGATCGTGTCCGTGCTGTTTTCCGGCACAGGCCACAGCTTCAGATTGGGCGTGATCTGGCGGTCGAGGAAATACTGAGACGGGCGACCAGTGGTCGACTTGGTCGGGATCGTCAGGTAGCTGTCGCGACTGATGCGGTCCAGCGAATAGTCCGTTCCGCTGCGACGGATCACGAGCGACAGGATGTCGATGACGTCAGTGCCGAGGTTGTATTCGCCATCGTTGTAGGTGACGGTAAAGCTGCGCTGCTTGATCGTCCACTGGTTGATGCCACGGTTGGCCCAGTCGGCAAGCATCAGGTTGAGCGACCGCTTGGCGGTCTTCAGATCGTATCCGGTCCTGACCTCCAAGCCGCAACGCTCAAAGGCCTCCTCGATGTAGTCAGCGACATCAAGCTCAAAGTCGGTCGAACCGGATACAGTCATCACTTGTTCCTTTTCGCTGTCTTGGCAGACTCACGGAACGATTTCGCCGTAGGCGCGCCCTTCGTGCCGGGCTTGCGCATCTTCTCGCCTGAGCCTTCCTCGATCCGCTTACGCTTGGCGTGGATGTTGGCGTAGAGGCCGGGCTTTCTCACTTGCTTCGCCATCTGAGATCTCCCTGTTGGCATGTCAACACTTCCATCTGCGACGAGCCTGACGCAAGCGGCTGTTCGGGTCTTTAGCCGCCTCAGGAAAGTCCTTCATCTGACCAGCGGAGCGAGCGCAATAGCTCTTGCGACGAGCAGCGCGCTTGCCGGTCGGGTTGTCCTCAGTCACCGCTGTCTGCAACTTGCTGCCCGGGTTCTTGCGGCGATAGGCCTTCACGCCTGCCTCGGTCATGCCAGCCCCAGCCTTGGTGGGGCGGAAGTTCTTCTTGTTACGCGGAGGCATCGCACCTTTGGACATCACAAGCCCCCTTGGTTTTTGATGAGGATCATATCATAGGCCGCAGTCACAAGTGCGTTGTTTGTGCGCACGGACACGCGAACGTCGATGTCTGACTTTTCTGGCACCGCGAATGGGCAAGTAAACCCATAATGATATTCTGCGCTGGCGACCTCAAAGGTATGGCCAATCAGAAACCTGTCACCGGAAACACGATAGTAAAATGTTCCAGTCGCATCCGCGCCGTTCTGGATGGTCATCACCCCTTGCGTCAGATATGCCGTGAATCCAGCCGGAACCGTGTAAGTCCCTTTGAGTGACTGCCCAACACCGGCAACGATTTTTCCAACAGTCGTCGCACCCTTCAGTACAGTGATGTCGCCGACATTCGTCGATGTGCCGTTCATGCGGATGAGATCAAGCCGCTTGAACACCGTGGATGACGTGTTCCCGCTCGCGTTGGTCAGCGCGATCGTAGTGGAGACAGGATTGTAGTCGGCGTCCAGCCCAGAGACGATGACGTTTTTGTTCGCGTCAGCAGCATCTGCACGGGTGATCGTGATCGTGCCAGCAGTATCCCATGCGCTCCATGGGTAAAGCGTGTCGCTGACATCCCAGACGGTTCCTGTCGTGTTGTTCGACATTTGTGGAACGCGGGCTTGGCGATGCACAAATCTATGGCCCGGGATCTGCCCCCGGGCCACCTGAAGCTCAAAAGGCTCAGACGTTCCAACTTGCGTGATCGAACGTATGACAGAGCCAGACGACATCAGCCACCTACGACAGGAAAAACGTCACGCGCTTCATGCCAGTAAGGTCAGCAAAGACCTTCTGCGTAAAACGAATGCCGTTGTCAGGGATGTTGATGTTCGACGTCTCGTTCGCCGTGAACGAAAGCGTCAGCAGCGAGACTGTCGTTGCAGATGAACTATCGTGCAGCGTCAGCGCAGGACTGCCACTCGTTGCCGTGTGGACGTAGATCTGCCGCACACGGACGGGGCCGTCATAGACAACCCCGTCACCTGTGGCCGTCTTGGTAAAGACGGGTATGGTCATTATTCGTCACCGTTGTCCGGCATTGCGTAGGTAAGGACGCCAGTAAATGTGCCGCCAGTGGCAGTCACAGCGCCAATGCTGGCAGTGACAATGGTGTCAGCGGCAAGACCAGCGGCAAGAACAAGATCGCCATTCGCGCCTTTGATCGAGCCCTTCGATCCAGCAGCGACTTCGTTGAAGAGGCCGTCCGGGTCATTCGCGCCGCCAGAGGGGGTGCCGCCGATGTCGATGGTGCCGGAAGCTGTCGAAGCCGCGCCAATCGTGACAACCGAGATCGGAATGCAACCAGCCGGGAGCGTCAGCGTGTTGCCGGTCGTGGCGGAAGCGCCGATGCGGACGTTGGTTGCGGCAGTCGCGGTCGGGTTGCACGAAAAGCGAACCGACTGGATCATCACGCCGGGGACAACAGTCCCCTTGGGCTTGCCGCTGTACGAGCGGACAACGCCCTGAAAGGTAGTCGTAGCCATGTCTGTCTCCTGTCGTGGCCAGTGTCAGACCGCACCATGCGGGCTGTCAGGATGCGGAAAGCATACAGAACAACCACCAAAAAAGAAAGGGCCACTAATCAGCTAGCGTGTTCGACTTCCGACAGTTGGCCTCATGCGTCATGACCTCCAAGTTCCACGGAACATGCAGCCCGCAGACATTCTTCCCGCGCAACGGAACAATGTGGTCAACGACATATCTTGTCCCAGTCAGCTTAGTCATGACCCTAGCCTGCAAGTAGATGTGCTTTATTTGGTTGCGATGCTCCTGAGTAAGCCATTTCGGCGTGGCATTTCTGTGGCGTCTTTTGTAGAGGGCGTTTTGCAAGTTGCGACGATCTTGGTTCTTTGCGTCCCAACGACGCTTGTACTCACGCTTTTGTTTTGCCGGGCGCGCTTCGGCGCGTGCTTTCACAAGCTCTGTGTTCTTCTGATAGTATCGACGGCCAGCCTCTTTAGCCGCCTCTGACTTTGGCAGGTCCTTGCGCCTTTCGTTTTGCTTTTCCCAATCGAGCTTCTGGCACTCCATGCAGGTGCCTTTGACCAGCCTAGGGGAAAGATGCCCGTGCTTGCAGGGCTTGCCCGTAAAGTAAAACTTGCTCTTGGTCGCTTTCGCTTCTGCGCGAGTTCTTGGGAAGTGCATGCCGTACTCCTGCTTTTGACACAGGAAATTTATGATCGCAGCGCGCCTCAGTCAAGGGCAAAAGAAAACCCCCGCCGAAGCGGGGGCATTCCGGGTTAAACCCTTGTTTTTATGCGTTATTACGCGGCGCCTTCCGAGCCGAAGAGCGCACGGGGATCTGACCACCCGAACGAATAACGCTCGCGGGCCTTGTACCGCATGTTGCCCGTGTCGAAATCCGCTTCCATTGCAGTGCGAAGCGGAGCACGCTCGAAGTGCTTGAGCCCGTTCGGCGCGTCCGTCTTCACGAACCACGCGTCCGGGTCGGTCAGGAAGTGGTTGACCGTGTAGCCCTGCGGAAGCATGCCCATGTTGCGGATCGCGTTGACGTCATTGTCAGCGGTCCCCACACGCAGGGTCGATTCCAGAAGGCGGTCAGCCACAAACTGAAGCTGCGGCGGAACAATGAGCTTCATGCCACGGAGGGCAAGGATCATGTTGCGCTCGTCAACGAAGGTCGAGATCTCGATAAGAGCATTTTCGAGCGACGTTTCGTTGAGGTCAGCAGCAGTGGTGGGTTCGTTCGCAAACGAGCCTCCGCCAGCAAGCGGGTGATCGGTGGTCAGCAGAGCTTTGCCATCACCGCCCGGGAAGCTGGAAGAGAACGCGTTGTTGAGAACAGAAGCCGCTTTGATCTGCTTGGTGTGCGCCATCGACCGCGCGAGAGCACGGGTATAGCGAGCGCCAAGGCGATCATAGAGGTTGTCCTCAACGGCCTCTTCGGTGAGCGCGAACGCGAGAGCGACAGTCTCATGCGTATAACGAGCCGTGTAGGCTTCGTTAGCCGAATCGAACTGAACGCCAGCGCCTTCCTGCTTGGTCGAAGCATTTCCGAAACCAACCAGCATCACTTCTTCTTCGAATGCCCGGTCAGACGACTCGGTTTCGAAGATTTCAGCGTGCTCGTTTTCGTAACGGGCATACTCCATGCCAAAGAGGGCGTTAAGGCCGGGCTCAAGCTCTTTTACGAGTTGAGAGCGCGAAATTGCCATAGTTCAGCCCTCCTTACGCGAAGCCATTCGTACCGGCGCGGTACGCATGGTTGTTGATGATGACCAGCACGTTGGTGTTGGTCGAGGCAACATCGCTGTTCTCGGGGTCTTGCGAAATGTCGATTGCCTTGAGGGGCAGGGTGATGGTCGTAGCACCCGAGGTGACACTAAGCTCAACGCGCGAGACGCCGCTGTCGGTGCTGCCAACAGGGCTCTGGTCTGCGATGTTGAAGTTGCCAAACAGATCCGCAACCGGGAAGGCAGCGTTCGCTTGGATTTCAAAAACCGTCTCCGGTGCGTCAATGACGTACGCAGTGATGTCGCTCGCAGCGACGCCACCCGGATAGTAGTTCTTGAAGGTCGGCTTTTTGCTCGTCGGGTCCGTGTAGAAGCACCCGTTGAAGACGCCAGCAATGTAGCCGGTGTCGCCAGAGGTGTAACGCACAACGCCGCCGCCAGTCACGAGGCGAACGAGGTCGCCCTGATAGATGGCGCCCGTAGCGCCGGAAGCGATACGGTAACGGTTTTGGGCGTTCGAGAACGGCGAGCCGTTCAGCATACGGACAGGACGAAGACCAAAGGAGGCATCTTGGTTTGCCATTTAGGTATCTCCATCTGAGGGTCTGCGCGAGCCAAACGAGACGCTCGACTTGCGCGTTGTTGACTTTTGCATGAGGGGGTTGTTGTCCCGCATCCAGTCATTATCCACCGCGTCCATCTGGTTCTGAGTGACACGGGCATAATGCCGCTTGCGTTGCTCGATCATTTCCACGGGCATCCGTGCAAGAATCAAACCGCCTACGCCGATCACGCCAGCGTTGCGCCCTTCATCCACAACAGGGCCAGTGTAGTCGGGATATTCATCTGCGCGTACCAGTTCCCAACCTTCTTGCCGCTTCTTGTGGATGTTCGTCCTGTCGTCAAACTGCATCGCCGACTCGCGAATCCAACGATGCTTGAATCCCGCAGGAGCAGGAGGGGCCTCAAGAGCAGAGCCGGGACGCCATTCCATCTTGCGCTCTTGGCGCTCCCGCGTAGTAGCCTCGCGTGGTGTCCGGTCCATCTCAGTCCTTCCTATTCTGGATTTTCGCGACTTCTTGAGCGAACTTTTCAAGAGGAATCTTCATCTTGTTGGCAAACGCAACTTGCCCCGGTGTTAGCTCAATCCGCTGCTTCTTGGCGCGAACATTTGTTCGGCCATTGGTGGCAGGCGCGACGTAAGTTGCAGGCTTACGCGCATCCTGAAACTTCTGCGGCATCTCTTTCCGAAGTCGCCGGTCGATTTCCGCATAGTAGTCGTCGCTGTTGGGGTCGAACCCCTCCATCACGACATCCTCATGGATGGCCTTCGCTGCCGAGGTCATCACACGATCCTGATTGAACCAAGTGTTCTTGGCCAGCCACTTTTGCAGACGCGGGTCAGCGGGCTGCTGTTGCGGCTGCTGTTGACGCTGCGTCTGCTGTTGCGCGTAGGCTTGCGCCTGTGCGCGCTCTTGCTCTGAGCGAGCCTTCTGAAGGCGCACACGCTCTTTCTCAATAGCAATTTGTGCAAGCGCGGACTGAGCATCGGCGATCTTCTCGTAGTCGCCAGCCTCATGGGCCTCAGCCAGCGCGCGCTTGGCCTGCATCTCCTGAGACGTAACGCGCGTCTCATACTCGGTCACATAGCCCTGATCGAGTTGCGCCAGCTTGCGCTTGATAGCCTCGTTCTCAGCGGCAACCTGCTGCGCATACTGATACGCAGCCTGCGCTTCCTCAATCGCCTGACGCCGCTTCTGCGTCAGCTTGTTGATGCGCTTCTGGACGCTCTCGCTGTAGTTGCTGATCTCACTGCCGCTGTCGTCGTCAGCCTCATCGACAACAGACTTCGGGCCAGCGTCTTCCTCGCCAGCATCGACCTCGACGATGTTCTCGTCGTCGTCATCAACTTCGTATTTTTGGGCCTCAGCCATTCTGCTCTCCATGGTTCACATTATACATACGAAATGTCGGTCGGGTCAAGGATTGTGGCGATGACGTTGTCGTCGTTTATGATTCTTACCTCCAATCCATCAACTTTGAACCGACTTCCGGCATATCTTCCGATAAGAATCCACGTTTTATCCTGACACCATGGGCCAGAAGGGAACTTCTTCGGGTCGGTGTACGCATCGGGGCCAAGGCGAACAACATAGGCCGCAACAGTGGCAAACGACTCTCGCTCTCGCGTCGAATCGGGAATGTAGACGCCACCCTTTGTCTTCTCAGGCGGGTAGTAGGGAATGATGAGAAGCCGATACCCTGTGGGCTGCGGCAATCTGTCCAGAACCGAACCATCAAACTTCGACGGGTCGCTCTCGTTCTTGTTTTCCTCTTGATCTTCAACGCCAAGGGCAAGATCCAGTGGCCTGCTTGCCCCTGCTTCACGCTGCGCCATCTTGCGTACAACGTGGTCAGGAACGAAGAGCTTCTTAGTCATCTTCCTCTTCCATGCCTTTCATCGCGGCGCGTATTTCGTCTTCCGCGTAAGCCATGCCGCGTATTTGGCCTATCACGAAACGGTACTCTTCCATGGATGTCACGCTGCCACCCAACAGCGATTCGCCAACGCGAGCCTTGCGCTCGCGCAGCGTCTTCAACAGGTGTTGTGCCAGATTTAACGCATCCATGATACATCCCCCGCAAGCAAACTATACAAACTTGCGGAGAATGCAAGAAGGTATGGGCGTTTTTAGAATACGCCCTCAAACCTCTGCGGCTTGGCGATCTTACTGAACCTTTTTACGATTCCCCCGCCCATTTTCTTTTGCGGGCGTGGCTGTGCTTTTCGGAGCGAACCGGCCTTTCGGGCCCCGGGCTTGGACTTCCCCGCTGAGGACAGTGCTATCGCTACTGACTGCTCCTGCGGATACCCCTCCGACCGCAACTTGCTGATGTTGCTGCTGATCGTTTTTTGGCTCGATCCCTTCTTCAGCGGCATGGCGTTCCCTCTTGGCGCTACGAATAAGCTCAGCGATCTTGGCGTAGATGGACGAAACCATTAGCGTGCTCCCCTCATTCTCGCATTCATCTGGGCAATGTCTTTCTGTGCCTGAATGCGTTCCCTCGCGACGTCTGCTCGTTGTTGTGTAGCCTCATCTTGCAGGTCAATGCGCTGCTGGGCAACAAGAACCTTGTTGCGCTCTCTCTCAGCGTCAGCGGCCATCTTCATCGCCGTTTCCTGCGCATCCTGCTGGATCTGCTGACCCTTGAGAGCCAGTTCCTGCTGACGGATCATCACAAGCGGATCTTGCTGCTGGGCAGGCGTCACAGACTGCGTGAACTGCTCCGTAAGCTGCGCGATGATCTGCGCCGCCGCACGCTCGATCTCAGCCTGTATCATCGGCATCGCCTGCGGGTTTTGAGCGACCTCAGGCGGGTACTTGGCCAGAACCTGCTGCTGGGCAATGCCCTCAGCAAGCATGCCAATGTGCTCCTGAATGTGCCCCTGCAAGGACGCAACCACAGCCGGGTTGATCTGCGCGGCAGGCGTGGACATCATCGCCAAATGCGCCGTCATGTGGGCCTGATGGTCCTGCTGCGGGAACGCCTGAAGCATCCCGCCCTGAAGCGCCATCTGGTTCTCCTTCGCAGCGTTCATCGGCTGCGGACGCGGAGGAGGCGGCAGGATCGAGTCGATGTTGCTGACCCCAAGAGCCTCGTACATCTTCCGGTAGGCCATGTAGAGGCCCTGCGGTCCCCCGTGGATCTGCGGGTTCGACTGCACAAGCTGCAACTGGGTCTGCGCCAGAGCAATCCGCTGAGCCATCGAGAAGATGTTCGGGTCGCTGACCGGCAGAACATCCACACGCCCATCGAAGTCGGAAGCCTTGATCTCAGGCCCAACTTCCGTCGAGGGCATATACGGATACGGCTCAAGCGTCTTCGAGAAGATCCGCGCAAGCAGCTTGAACTCGATCTTCTGCGAGTAGTGCAGGCGCTTATGGATCGCCGACATCACCTTCGTGCCACGCTCCATGATCGCCATGGTCGTGCCAACAGGCGTTTCACCGCCCATCTCGCCAATCTTCATGTCTGCCATGGCCGCAAAGCGCCGCCCAGCGTCCACCAGAGTGCCGAGAAGGTTGTAGAGCGTGGCAGATGGCTCCTTGAACGGCAGAGGCATCAGAGCGCCCCTCAGATCGCCGCTCACGATGTCGATATCGCGGAACTCACCCGGCTGGATCGGCGTATCGTCTTGCGCAATGCGCGCGCCCTTGGCCTTGAAGCCACCGGGCAGGTTGGACAGCGTCCCAGCGTCGATAAGCTGCCTCAGAAGCGACGTGGAAGCCTTCGCAAGTCCACCAATCATGTGTGTCAGCCCAAGGCCGTAGAAACCAAGGCCGGGAAGGAACTTGTAGTGGACGAAATACTGGTTTTGACGCCGCAAAGCGTCCTCAGCCTCGTAATTCCGCCGGATCGCAAGGACCTTGTTCGTCTCCTTGAGGATCGTGACGATGTACGGCAGCTTCAGGCCAGTTTCTTCGCCATTTTCGTTCACATCCTCGAAACCCGGAAGATCCAGATCGGTGTGAACCTCGTATATGGTCAGGTCAGTGGACGCATTCCCCGGCAAAACGCCCTGAATGTCGTCCACAGCCTCCTTCACCCCCGTCATATCGACGTCAGGATAGGTAGAAGTCGGCAAATCAATGTCGCGGTAGAACCCAGCAAGCTGAAGTTTGCGGATTTCGTTCGCATCCATCACGATCCGGTGCGTAATCCGCGTCGCAGTGACTAAATCCGTCGCCCCATAGGGCACGATCAGGTCTTCCGCATGCACGAACTTGCTCATCGCGCGGTTTTTCAGCGGGTCGAAGTACACCTTCTTGAACGTCGAGCCCACAATCGGGAGATAAAAGAGCATCTGATCCATCTCGGGATCATACTCCTCCATCTCGTAGGTGATCTGATAGTTCATGTACTCCTTGACGCGCTCAGCCTGCTTCATAAGCTGCTCGCTCTGCGCGCCAACAACGTCCACACGAACCGGGCCACCAGCAGGAAGCAACTCCCTGTACGCCTGAGCCTGAAACTGCGTCACAGACTCGGCCAAAACAGGGTGAACAACGCCGCTCGAACCCGCAAAAGGCTCGCTGCGCTCCTCATATTTCATGCCCAGATAGTTCAGGCCCTCACGATACGTCTCTTCCCACTCCTCGCGAGAGGCAAGATCGTCCTCAATGCGACCAACAAGCTCAGACGCAATGCGACCAAGGTCCATGTCGTCAATGGCGTCAGCCAAGTTGCCGTCAAAAGGCACATCAATCATGGTCTCTTCGTCGATGATCTCGCCCACAATGGCACTGCCATCGTCCATCTGGAGCACATTCGGGCTCTCAGGCAACTCAACGAGGTCCACAGGAGCGCCCTGAGCCTCGTCAACGAGCCTCTGGATCACTTCCATGGGCAGGCCACCGGGGCCAACATCAGGTTCAATCGCCATTCTTCATCTCCCAAAGGGTGTTGGGGCAGGGAGCGTTCAACTCGGGGAGGCTTAGAGGAACGCAAGCACCGCCAGTTCTGGGAGGGGGAAGCTGGCAGACACCCAGCATCCCTGCCCCAACCTCGTTCTTTCTGACAGAATCAGAACACATCCTTCATACCACCCTCGATGGCCTCATTATCGTCCATGTCATCATAGTCGGTAATGGGTCCACCGGGCTCATAGGCATTGCAGATGTTCTCAGCGGAGCACACAAAAGCAAGGCGCTCACAGTAGCCAACACCATCTTCCAAGCCAAGGCCGCTCGCAATGCACGACATCATGTCAGCCTTGACGTTGAAGTACTCGCAAATGCCGCACTTCGAGTTCTTCTGTTCCCAGCCCTTGATCGCAGGGCCGTAGCTATACTCGTCGATAGCATACTGCCGGTTTTCCGCGTTCATCTCCGGGTCTTGAGTAGCAGGAGGACACTCGAACTCTTCGTCCTCGTCCTCCTCGTCTTCCTCTTCGTCTTCGAGAAGATCCTCCATCTCATCCTCGTCAGGCACCTCAAGAATGGCGCCCTCCGTGTAGGACACCTGATTGATGCCTTTCGATAATTCAGAAGGATCTATCTCGACGACGATCTTCATGGCTCACTTCACCCCACGGAACTTGGTCCCGCGAAGAGCAGCGCCACCGCCACGGCATCCGCCGACCTCGCCGCCCATGGCGTAGTATCCGGGTTCACCAACATCCCCAATCTTGCGGCCATAGTCCTGACCAAGAAGACGAGACCCCTCGTTACGAAGTCCGTAGATCGTACCCTCGTTCTCAAAACCCTTCGACTTTGAGGCAATATCCTTCGCGGCGCGGATCTTGGCGCGGCCAATCGCTCCGGGGCCGGGGCCGCGAGCGCCAGCACTGCGATACTTCTGAGCGTCGCTGCCCTTAAACTTGCCCTTTTCAGCCATCACATCACCCCTTTGAACTTGCCGCCACGGCCAGCCATGACGCAGCCGCCACCACGATAGCCCTTCACCATGCCGCCGCCCATCATTTCCTCAGCATAGCGGCCAGCCTCAAGGTCCTCACCCTGAAACCGCATCACAGCCTCATCCAGCTTGCGCTGCTTGCTCAACTCACGCCCATACGCGCCATGGCCACGACGGGTGCCAGAAGTAGCCTTGCCCTTGCTCTTCATTTCTTCATTCCCTTCTTGGAGGCCATCTTCTTCGCCATAACCTTGCCGCCCTTCTTGTAGCCCAACTCACCCATCATTTTCTTCATGCGGGCCTTGTCGGCATCAGAGACCCCCTTGCCAGACTCACCCATCATTTGCTTCATGCGGGCCTTGTCAGCGTCAGAAACGCCCTTGCCGGAAGCGCCGCCCATCATCTTGTCCATGCGGGCCTTGTCGGCGTCGGAGACGCCCTTACCATATCCCTTCATCATTTCCTGATCCCTTTCATGGCCAGAATCTTGTGCATGTTGATCTCACCACGCTTCTCAGCCTGAGCAGCCATCTCAGCCTTCTTCGCGTTGTACTTCGCAATCGCAGCCTTCGGCTTCGATAGCTTCTTCTCAGGCTTCATCGCGTCATCCCTTCAGTAGTAGACACGCTTGCGACGACGATACATCATTTCTTCCTCGTCGTCACGATAGTCGTTCGGCGCAACAACAAAGCCACCTTGCCTAAACCGCAGTATAGCCTGTGTCATCGTGTCGGCCAAGTCATCATGGTCCCCATTCGGGAAAGCCGCGCACTCCTCAATCATCTCGTCCGCAAAGTTCGCCTCAGGTGCCCACACCAAGCCACTCTCAAACATCGGCGCACACGCGTTCATACGCGTCATCTTGTCCGCGCCCCTACTCGGCGTAAACGGCGTCACAGGTATCCCCATCCGACGCAACTCCTGCGTCAATGGCGCACCGCTCGCCTTCTGCTCAATCAGCACCATGTCGGGCTTGTAGATCTCGTACAACTCCCTCGCCTGAGCCTTCAACTCAGGGAACTCCCAGCGCCCACTCACCGCATCGAGCAAGATAATCCCTATCTCCTCATCAGCAGGCTGAAAAATCCCCCACGTCGAAATCGCGCTCATGTCAGAACGCTCGCTCACACTGAACGCAGTGTCGTAACTCTGGATCACATACTCGCAAGCAGGAGGGTCATCCTTCTCCCAACGCTTCCACCACTCACGCTTGATAATCGCGCCCTCTTCCGAGGTCGGATTCTGCATGTACTGGGCATTCCACTTCGCCAAAGGAATCGTCGCCTTGACAGACTCCAACTCCTCCAGCTTCCAATACTCAGGCCACAAAGGCTTGCCACTCGGCAAGATCGCAGGGAACTCGACAACCTCCCACTTGTCAGCCCCACGCTCCGCCTGCTTCTGCAACACACGCGACACCAAGTCCTTGATAGACCAGCGCGTCATCACAATGATAATCGCCCCGCCCGGCTGCAAACGCTGCCGAGGACCAGACGTGTACCACTCGTAAACCTTCTCTAACTCGCTCGGGCTCAACGCCATCTGTTCAGAAATCGGATCATCAATAATCGCCAAGTCAGCACCGCGACCAGCCAACGCGCCCCCAACACCGACCGCATAATACTCGCCTCTCTTATTAGTGCTCCAACGCCCACTCGCCTTAGCATCCGACGCCAACTTGACACCCGGAAATACCTCCCGAAACTCGTCGCTCTCAATCAAGCCCTTGACCTTGCGACCAAAGCCAACAGCCAACTCCGCAGTGTGCGTCGCCTGAATGATCTTCTTCGTCGGGTCACGACCCATCAACCACGCAGGAAACAAGAAACTCGCAAACTCAGACTTCGTGTGTCTCGGAGGCATGCACACAATCAGTCGCTTCAGCTTCCCCTCAGCAACCTCCTGCAACTTCTTCGCGTAAACACGATGATGCTCGCCCTCAATGAAGCCGGGCCAAACATGCTTCACAAAAGTCATGAAGTCCTTCTGCTTGACCTCCTGACTCTCAAGAGCCTGCAAACGCTCAAGCATGGGAGCTACAGACTGTAGCTCCTCCGCACTCAGAAGTTTCCCTAAGTCACTAAGCTCATTCATCTCATCAAGCTGGACAGAACACTGTCAACAGCACGGCTCAAGCTGTCCCCAGACATCCCACCCTGCAACTGAGACATCCGCTCACCACTGGTCATCGTCGGACGCGGACGCATCGGAGGGACCTCAACAGGAGCCCTGCGCGCAGGCGTCAACGCCTCTACAGCACGCGCGACATCAGCCTGTCGTACCCCCCCTTTTTGAGCAAGATTCGCAGGACGCGGAGGAGGTGCCGTAACAGGCCCACGGCCCTTGAGAATGAAGTCAACATAGTCCTGCGTCTCCTGAATGTCAGGAACCCCACCAGCCTTCCTCACGCGACCAACGCCAGCATTATACGCCGCAACAGCCCTCTTCTCATCACCGCCAAACTCGCGGATCAAAGCACTCAGATACTCCGCACCAAACCGCAAACTCTCATTCGGGTCCATCGGATTGGCCAAAGGCGTAACCCCAAAACCCGGATCTCGCGCAGTCGCAGGCATCACCTGTGCCAAGCCCATCGCACCCTTCGGGCTCCGAGCCATCGGGTCAAAGTTGCTCTCACGCAAAATCAACCGCTCGAACATGTCAGGCCTGATCCCATACTGCTCAGCCGCAGCACGGGCAGCCGCACGATAGTCAACCGCACCACCATCCTGCATCCGCCTCGGACCAAACTGGGGCCGGAAGAAGTCCACATTCGGCAGCACATTCTGACCACCACCACCAGCCACAATCGGCTGCGTCCCACCGCCGCCAACCGTGATCCGGTTAATCACATCCTGCAACGTCTCAGCAGAAGAAGGCGTCGGCTCAGGCTTCGTCTCTTCCTCAGGCTTCTCTTCCTCAACCTTCACCGCAACAGGAACGCACATCTGCGTCACAGGATCGCGCTCAAAGCCCTCAGGGCAGGCCTCGAACACATCCTCGTCATCACCTCGCGCAGCAGCCTCAGCCTCGTTGCGAGCCATCGTCTCAGCAGAACGGCGCCGATAATCAGCCAGCGCATCAGCGCCATACTTCTCGATAAACCCTTCCTCACCCTGCGTCAGAAGCGTCCAGCCCATCGCAATATCGTCAGCCATCCCGCCAAAAAACCGACCAAGGCCGTCAAAAAAGCCACCCTGTTCAGGCTGCGCAGTAGGAGCAACAGACGTTTGAACACCCGTTTGAACAGCAGGAGGCATGTAGCCATAAACGTCACCATACTCAGGACGAGATAGGGCTGGGTAAAATCCACCGCTGACAAGAGGACTCGTCCCAACGCCACCAGCCCGACCACTGCGGTCAACAGAACCGGGCGAAACAGGGGCCTCGTAAAATCCACCGCTGATACCAGTTGTGCCGTATGTTGATGAAGTCCCAACGCCACCAGCCCTGCCAGTGCTGGAAACAGTCCCGGGCGTCACAGCGGCAGCAGGCAAACCACCACCACCGCCACCGCCACCAGTGTACTGCGCAGCACCCGCCAAAGCCGCATTCGCAAGCTGCTCAGCAGCATAAGACTCAGCAATCGCACGCTGCAAATCAGAAGGACCATCGTCCCTGTCGCGATCCGCAAAGTCAGCACCAGCCCCACTGCCGCCCTTGCTCGACATGCCGCCCTTGGACGCAGAAGCACCAGACGTCGCACCGCCACCAGACGTCGCACCAACACCAGCGCCAGTGCCATCCTTACTAGACATCCCACCCTTCGAGGCCGAAGCACCGCCAACCGCAGTAGAACCACTCGTCGCCCTGTTAGTCGCCGCAGCTACAGGATCATACCCAGCGTAACTCCCTCGCCCACTGCTAATACCGCCGTTCCGCATATACTGAACCGGACGACGCCCGTAAAACACCTCACCCAAGCCACGGTTCATCATCACCGAGTACCCCCAAAGCCAGCGACAGGAGTAGACAACCAGTCAAAAACATTCACGCTCTCAGGGCGAGCAGGCAAGTCAATCTCACCCAACCTACTCCTAATCGTCGCCTGAGGACTCGTCACATACGTCACAGGACGCGTCCCAAACACGTCACTCGCACCACTCACAAACGTAGGAATCTGGCTCACAGTCGGCTGGTACACACTACCCATCATAGGACCAGCAAACGTCCCCATCACATCACCCGGCAACGCATTCATAATCCCACCGCCCGGCTGGCTCACAGGGACAGGTTGCGCAACAATCGGCGAAAGAGCAGGCTCATACGGAGAAACAAAAGTCGTCCCACCACCGCCAGAAGGCTGAGCGCCACCAGACGTCACACCAGCAGATACCTGCGGACCAGAATACCTAGAAGCCTCTCCACTCCCAGCCCCCAAGCTAATCGCCTGACCAACAGGGCTCCAAACAGCACCCTGAAAGTCATTCGCCTTGTTCAAGATGAAGTCCAAGTCCTCATTACTAAGGTAATTGCTCTCTTTGACCCCACCACCCTGCGTCATCAACTCATTCGCAGCCAACAACTGTCGCTGCGTCATCCCCGCAACCTGCTCAGGAGGCAAGTAACGCGACAAGTAATTCGCACCCTGAGAAGCAGCTTCAGTAACATACCTGTCAGCAGACGTCTCAGGCGCAGCAAGCTGGCCAGCCATGCTCCCCAAATAACCGCTAACCTGCGTCGGATCAAAACCAGTCGCCGCACCACCACCATACTTCGGCTGATTGGCCAAAGTCGCAGCAACAGTAGCCAACTCATCCGCAGCGCGAACCTCACGCTGCTGAGCCGCAAGCTCAGAAGCAGTGCGGCCACTCGATGTAACACTGGAAATCCTGTCGCCATATGTCTGCTGCAAAGCCTGAACAGGGTCTATCCCCGGCGTCGGACGAACAGTCGAAATCCCACCACCCGGAAACAAAATGCTGGCACTGCCATCAGCATTCCGCTGAATAACCAAACCACCATCCTGCATCCGCGCAACGCCACCATCACGCATCATAGCCACCGGCCTCGGGATCGACGCGTCCATCATCCCACCCGGAATCCCACCCGCAAACACATCAGCAGGAAACGCTCCAGCAACAGGACCACTCGCAACAGCCCCAACCGCAGCGCCAAAACCAGCACGCTGCTCAGCAGTGCTCGGCGAAGGCAACGTTCCCAAACTCGCAGGACGACCACCCTGAGGACCCGGAGCAGCACCACCCAGCGGACCACCCATCGGAGGCATCGGAGGAGGCATCCCACCCATCGGCATCGGTGGCATTCCCGGCATGCCGCCCATCGGAGGCATGCCCGGAGGAGGACCCATCGGAGCGCCCATAATCCCCGGCATCTGAGGCATCATCCCCGGCATCGGTTGCGGTCCAGTCCTCACAGCCATCTCAACACCCCGCTCAAAGGCCAGCTAGCCCCCACCAACCTAACACACACACCTCACGCTGACAACTTCTCCAACAAACCAAACTCAATCATGCTCAACGCCAACATCTCATTGCTCCCAAAATAGTAAACCCCACCATTCCACTCGCACATCTCCATCGCAACTCTCCTCCGAAACGCCTCCTCCGACGTACCCGGAGCCAAGTGCCTCGCACGCAAATGCCCAACAATCTCGCCAAACTCACCCAACTCAACCTCAAAAGGTTGACCATACCTCACCACATACCGTGCCATCAGATTTGTCCTCCATATGCTACAAGTATGGGGGTTTTAGCATACTGTGGCGAAAGCGCAAGGGACCCGTAGGGACCCGGGACACTCTAGGGACCCGGAAGGCCAAAGGGACCCGGAGACCCAAAGGGACCCGGGCGTTCGAGGGGGACAAGGTGTAGAGAGAGCGCGCCCGTTCTCTTAGAAAAGGGGGGGTGCCCGGCCTGTTCCGACCCGATCCGATCCGATCCGACCCGACGCCAAGGGACCCGGCCCGACCCGGCGGGCAGGGTGAAGCCCGGGCGGACAGTTGTTCGCCCGCCCGGGCAGGGCCGGCGCTATGCGCGCCGGCGGGGGGCTAGGGATTCGATCCGGTTCTGCCACCATTCAAAGGTATCGTCGTCCAGCCCCGCCCATATGCTAGACATCACTCCGTCGCGGATCGCTGCCGCTCCGGTCTGGGTCGTGGTCCAGCGTTCGCGGATTTCGTAGCGGGCGAGGTCGTCTCCGTCTCCGTATGCGTGGCCATTCGCTTGCTGCGTGTGGGTGATGATGGCGTCGTCGCCATGCTGGGCGCGCATCTCGCTGATGCGGGCTCGGATGTTCACGGCGCTGGTGCCGGTGAGGCTCATCAACTCGTGGACAGTCGCGCCTCCGGGTGCGCTGCGGCAAGCGCGCCAAATGACGTCAATGCGGCTGCCTGCGCGATAGGGCCGCTCGGGCGTGGTGTGCTCGGTGGTGACGGTCGCGCTGCGGTCAAGGCGCTCGGTCGTCGTCCAACGGATGAGATTGAGCACGAACAAAACCCATGCTTCCACCTTCTCAAACTCGGTGGTGCTCGCTGCCTGCCGGAACTCAATTGTGCCGCGCGACCATGGGATAAGGTTCACGGTGCTGAACTTGTTGTGCGTCGCGGCTGTCAGCTCCACGATGGTGCTCGCGGCTGTCAGACGCGCGATGCGGTCGGTCAGGGGCAGAGCGTGGCGGTTGTTGGTGCGGCTGGGCGGGTGCATCGCGTTAATCTGGGACTGCGCGGCGGTGTAGCGCAAGACGATGTCGCGAACGGCGATGGCGTCCAGCGGTTCGCCAAATAGGGCCGGGATGGGTTGGCGGTTGTGGACTGCCTCTATGCAATGGCGGCTGAATGATGCGGGCGTGACGCCATCGGCAAGGGGCGCGTTACTGACGTGTATGTGCATGCCGCATGCGGCGTTCACGTCGGTGCCTATGCTCGCAAGGGCTTCCATCACATTGCGGATGTAGCGCCATGCGAACGGGCAAACGGCAAGCGGGGGAAAGTTTATCTCGGCTGTGACGGTGGGCGTTCCGTCCAGCTTCGCGATCATGCCTTCGATCCCATGCGCGGCGAAGGCTGCCTCTATCTGGCGCGGGGTGACGTTGCTGAACTCAAGTTCAATTCCGAAAGCGTGGTGGGCCATGGTCTCTGTCTCCTGTTGCTATGGTCAGGCGGCGTCCTGCGGTTGCCGCATGCCCTAAATCCCACGTTTCGGGCAAGCTTGTCAATACCCTATTTTTCCCTTTGTTTTCAATGGGTTAGCGTCGATCGAGGGCGAACAAATGTTCGGGTTCGTTCCTGATTCGTTCGGGTCGAACGTCGGACAAGGGTCGGACATGTGGCGGGCGAGATCGAGATCGGACGCACGTCGGACAAAAGAAAAGGGGCGGATTGCTCCGCCCCGATCCCGATCCCGATCCCGATCCCGATCCCGATCCCGATCAGTAGATGGCCCACGGGACGAATTTCCAGTCTCCCTCCCGAGGCTTCACGAACGTCTCCCGAGCCTCATCCGTGAAGGTGTCAAACCGCGTCTTGGTCCATCCGTTCTCGCGCGACCAAAAGAGCGTGCTGTCCATGATGTTCTCGATGATCCAGCCGCCGTATTGCTTCACTTCCTGCATGGTGTCCTCCGTTTGCTAGGTAGTATGCCGACCATATGCCCGATTTGGGCATGTGTCAAGCGGGATAATATGCCAGAGCCTCCCGAAAGCGCAGTCCAGCCGCGCAGTCGCATCCGATCGCGTAGATGTCGTCGTCGTTCCAGTCCCACGCGATAAGCTGGTATAATTCGTGCGCGGTAAGGGGCGTCTCGTCGAACCCGTAAAACGCAAACATGCGGACGATTTTGGTGAAGCGATTCTCTTCCATGTCCATCTCCTCTGCTAGAGTGTGCCCGTTATATGCCCGATCCGAGCACGCGTCAACATGTTTTTTCAGCCCCCTCCGGACGCCCATGTCTTGGGCGCAGCGAACAATTGTTCGGGTTAGCCAGGAGAAAAGGGGCGCGATGTGCGCCCCTCTTTTTCTTACGCTGCCTCCGCAGCCGCAGCCCGAAGATACCAATCGTCAAGCCCGAAGTCCCGATACCCTTCCTCGATCATCCGATAGTAGGCAGCGGACGGCTCGGCAAACCGATCCTTGCGATTCATCTTGTAGACCCACCATCCCCCGTTGATCTGCTCCCGCGTGTAAAGGCGGGGATACCCTTCGAGGTAGTCGAGCGCCCGTAGGCAAGCTGGGGTGATAGACCAAAGAACGACCGGGGCCACGCTGTCCCGATCCCGAATGATGTCTGCCACGCCCCGAAAGACGACCCGATGCTCAGGGAGATAGAACCCCCCGAGCGGCTCGGCAGCGGGACATCGAACCTTCATCGCGTCCCGATTCGTGTTCATGCCATAGGCCATGTAGAGCATTCTGTCGCTCATGCGTCTTCCTCCGCTTCTATTGCTCAAGCCCGCCTCTCGGTTACCAGTCGCATCCTCCTGTCTTTATCGTAGTGCGCCGCGATCTCGTAGCAGTTGATCTCTCCTAGAGCGCAGTCGAGCAGATCGGAAAACAGCCCCCACAGTTCGGGGCTGTCTGACAGCATGTTGTTGATTGTGTCCTTGATGTGCGCCGCGGTGATCTCATACCCGTCCGCTAGTTCCTGCTGAAAGTATTCCCCGAGCCACAGGTTGACGAGCCACGTTTCTTTGTTGGTCCATCCGTTATAGTCAGCCATCTTACCACACCACCTCTGCGTCCTTCGCCCGGATGATCGAGCAGATTTCATATTCAGTCGGCTCGATCTCCTCGATCTCGAACGCGAGATCCATGATCTGGTAGAGCATCAGGTCGAGATCCCCGTCGATTACTGTGAGCATCGCTTCGGGGTTGTCTACTTTCCATGTGACGTAGTATTTCATGTCGCTTGCCTCCGTTTGCTAGACGATGTGCCCGTTATATGCCCGATCTCGGCATATGTCAAGCACAAAAAAAGACCCCACCGAAGCGGGGTCAGGCTGGCAGTCTAGGAGGGTCCGACAGAGCCTGAAGCATGGCGCGAACAATTGTTCGTGTCAATGGTGCATAGCTGTGTGGTAT
>Ga0222714_10001522_pt1 | contig 26050 bp, 24 predicted proteins | sample C33_3DmetaG_FD_165048 | JGI IMG/M metagenome (GOLD analysis project Ga0222714, IMG submission 165048) | Estuarine water microbial communities from San Francisco Bay, California, United States - C33_3D | ecosystem: Environmental > Aquatic > Marine > Unclassified | place: USA: California...
CAGGATGCCCCGCACCGGGAAGCGACCGTCGGCGGTGCGGAGTTCGCCCGCGACGTCGTAGAGGGCGCGCACGGGGAGGAGTGGGCCGGGCCCCTCGCCCGCCAGGATCTCCGCGGACGCCGCCGCGAGCGAGCCCTCGACCGAGCCCTCGGATGACCAGATGCGCCACTCGACGGGGACGTCCCGCCTCGCAGGAGGGAACGCCTCAGTACGACGCCAATCCAGCCGTACCCCGGGCCACACGACTTCCTGCTCGCCGAGGTCGCCCCAGCCTCGGTAGAGCGGCTCGACTTCACCACCGTGCTCCACGTCGGCGGCCAGGACGAAACGGGCCGAGTCTCCGGAGAGGAGGAAGAGCCAGTCCCCGCCCGTGGGCGTTCCGCCCACGGAGGCCCGGGCCATGTCGAGCACCATCCCGTCGATGCGCTGGTCCGACAGATACGCGGAGCCCTCGAGCACCTCGTACAGCCCACCCCGGGGCCCCGTCCACGACGCTTCCACCCCCTCCATGCTGACCTCCAGCGCGCGGGGGCCTTCTTCGAAGACGATTCCGTCGATGACGCCGCCCTCGCGTGCCAGCAGGGTGAGTCCGCCGTACGGGAGCAGCAGGCTCGGCTCGGTCGTCGGACGCGTCGACCAGCGCGCCGAGTAGAAGCCGTCCCACACCCCGCCGCGAGCGAGCCAGGCGTCGGCCTCACGCAGGATCGAATCGGGGGTCTCGACGTTGTGCAACATCCATGACACCATGAAGAGGCTGTCGCCCTCCAACGAGGCGAATACGAAGTTCCTTTCGTATTCCCGCGCCTCGAAGTTTGCCGCGGCCGAGGCTGTAGCGCCCTGAGAGGCTGCGGGCGGCGGCGCCTCCGCGTCGGTTCCGCACGCCGACAGGCCGACCGCGATGGTGATCGCGCTCAACCGTCTGCCCACCGGCCCGCGGCGCCCCCTCACGCCTCCGCTCCCAAGCCGGGCCCGTACGCGGGCAGCACGCGAGGATCGAGGATCTGTGCCGGACCCGCCTCCAGCTTTCGGTCCAGGCGGTCCGTGAAGTGGGCCACGAGCCGTCGACTGCGTCCCAGGTCATGACGCCCCGATCGCGTTCGCGCCAGGAGATCCACCCTCGTCTGAGCGTTATGGTCGAGGCGGATGGACACACGAACGTCGATCCCGGGGCGAAGGAGCCCGCCGAGAGCGTGCGCCTTCAACACGCCGATCTGGTCGTCCGCGCTCTCGATGGACCACCCTCTGAGTCCGTCGCCTGCGAGACTCACGACCGCCTGCCAGACCGTCTCGAACGGGATGGCATAGGTCCGGCCACGAAGCGCGGGGTCGGGCGCATCGACGTTGGTCGCGGCGTGGCTTCCCCTCAGCCCTGTGAGGATCTCCTTCAACCACCCAGCTCCGGTCCGAGCGCGAAGCGGATCGTGACCCGCGCGGTGACGGTCTGGTCCCCCGCCTCGATGGGCGTATCGGCCGCGCCGGCCATCATCGCCATCTCCGCCTGGTACACCATGGGCGTCGGGCGGTCGGCGCCGCCGTTTACCTGGAGCGGCGGGCCCAGCCGATGACCGAGGGACTCGGCCATAACCTCGGCCTCGGCTCTCGCGACGCGCACGGCCCTCGCGAGGGCCTGGCGACGTGCCGCCTCCGTCTCGGAAGCGACGAAGTAAATCCCGCCTACCCGGTTCGCTCCCGCGCCGATCGCGGCATCGACGAGGCGGCCGACGGCGTCCACGTCCGTGATCGTGGCGCCCACGTTGTTGAGCACGGTGTAGGCGACGATCTCCCGGGTGCGCTGGTCGCTCGATATGGCGTACTCGGGGCGCACCGAGTACCCGAACGTCTCGACCTCGAGGCCGGGCAGTCCCGCGGACCGGACCGCGGCGAGCACGGCGGCCATCGCGTCGGCGTTGGCTCCGGCTGCCGCGTCGGCCGCCGTCGCGCGCGTTTCCATGGCGAACGTCGCGCGGGCGCGATCGGGCTGCACGTCCACGGTGCCGGTGCCGCTCACCTCGATCCACCCCGGCTCCTGGGTCTGCATCGTGACCAGGCGGGGGTCGTCGTCGGAGATCTCGTAGACGTGGAGCCTTCCCAGCGATCCCGGATCTGCGGGCGGGGTCTGGCCGCCGGCGGACAGCCCGGCACACGCGCTGAGGAACGTCGCCAGGACGATGACATGGCCCGATTTCTTCATGGTTCGATCCGTGCCGGAAATTCGGTTATCCTGTGCCGCCGAAGGGGTTGAGGGCGTTATAGTGTGGCGACCTCGCCGCACGCTCGCCACAACCTCGTGATCGCCGATGAAAGCCATCATCCCACTCGCCGGGAAGGGGACGCGCCTGCGCCCCCACACGCACCATACCCCCAAGCCGCTCCTCAAGGTCGCGGGCAAGCCGGTGCTTGCCTACATCCTCGACGATCTCGTGGCACTCGGCGTCGAGGAAATGGTGTTCATCGTCGGGCACCTGCGCGAGACGATGCAGGACTGGATCGCGTCGGAGTACCCGGACCTCAAGGCGCATTACGTGCTCCAGGAGGTCCAGGACGGGACCGCGGGTGCCATCGCGCTGGCGGAGCCCTTCGTGGACGAGGACGTGCTCATCGTCTTCGCCGACGCCGTGCTGGAGGTGGACTACGACCTGACGCGCACGCTCGGGTCGGAGTACGGCGCGGTCATCTGGGCGAAAGAGGTCGAGGATTACCAGCGGTTCGGCGTCATCGTGACGAACGACGACGGCACCATGAGGACCATCGTCGAGAAGCCGTCCGAGCCCGTCTCGAAGCTCGCGAACATCGGCCTGTACTACATCCGGGATCACGACCTCCTCTTCGAGGGCGTGCGGCACACGCTCGCGAGAGGCCCCGGGCCATCGGGCGAGTACTACCTGACCGACGCCTTCCAGTACATGGTGGACCACGGCAGCCGTCTGATCACCGCACCGGTCGAGGGGTGGTGGGACGCGGGCAAGCCGGAGACGCTGCTCGAGACGAACGAGCACCTCGTCTCGGGCGAACGTGGAGGCGTCGATCCCGGCGCCGATATCGAGGGTGCGGAGATCGTCGGTCCGGTGCGCATCGAAGCCGGTGTCACGGTCCGGGGAGGGCGCATCGGGCCCAACGTGACGCTGGAGTCCGGTACGCACGTGGAGGACTCGCAACTCGAGCACACGGTCGTGGGCCCGGGCGCACGGATCCGGGCTTCCCGGCTCCGCGACTCGATCGTCGGGGGACACGCCGACATCTCGAACGTCACGGGCATGCTGCTGGTGACCGACCACTCGGTCGTGGCCGGATCCGGCTGAGGCCGGTCCGCTCCGGTCACTCCGCGTCCGTGACCCCCGCGGTCAGCACGACGGTGTAGAGGGCCCGGAGGACGCCGTTCGCCCCCCCGGTATTGCGATACCACTCGTCGGTGGTGTGGGCCAGGCCCGCCTCCCCGCCGCAGCCTATGGTGAGCGCGGGAATGCCGAGCGCCATGGGTACGTTCGCGTCCGTGGAGCTGAGGGCGGGCTTGGGGTGCCCACCCACGGCCCGCGTCGCGTCGAACGCGGCACGCACGAGCGGGGCGTCCCTCGACGTCGCTCCGCAGGGGCGGTCGCCGATGACCGTGATGGCGACGTCGAGACCGTCCCAGGCGCGCCGTGCGGCCTCGACCTGGGCCCGGATCTCGACTTCGAGCATGTCGAGCCGGTGGCCCGCCGCGCTCCGCGTGTCGATCTCGACCCAGGCGTGCTGAGGAATCGCGTTGACGCTCGTGCCACCGCCAATGCGGCCGATCGTGAGCGTCGACACCGGGTCGAGGCCGAGTTCGATCTTCGTGAGACCCCGGCCCAATTCGACCAGCGCGTGGATGGGATTCGGCATGCCCCAGTCGGCCCAGGAGTGTCCGCCGGGGCCGGCGACCTCCACACGGTAGCGCCTCGATCCGAGTCCTTCGATCACGACACCATCGAGCCCGGCGCCGTCGAGGGAGAGGAACCCGGCGGCCCCGTGACCGGCGCCGCCGGGAGCGAAGAGGTGCTTCACGCCCCGGAGGTCCCCGATGCCCTCCTCTCCGACCGTCGCCACGAAGAGGACCGGGGCCCGGGTGACGATTCCGGCACCGTTCATTGCCCGGGCTACGGAGAGCAGCGTCGCCAGACCGCGCGCATCGTCGGAGATCCCGGGTCCCCGAAGGGTGTCTCCCTCGCGATGCACGCTCACGTCCGTTCCAGGCGGAAACACGGTGTCGAGATGGGCCGACACTACGAGCGGCGGGCCGCCCTCCGATCCGGGTCGTACGGCGACGACGTTGCCGACGTCGTCGACTCCGGGCTCGGGAAGTCCTGCTGCGGCGAGGAGCGCCTGCATGCGCAGGCCGCGGGCACCCTCGTCGAAGGCGGGCGCGGGAATCTCGGACAGCTCCATCTGAGTGCGGAGCGTGGCTTCGTCGCTGGTCAGCACCAGGTCTGCCGCGTGCCGGACCCCGGGAAGCAGTAGCGGCCCCGCTCTCACGGGCGGGTCCCGACCCGGCGACGGGCTCGCACTTGCGCCGTCCGACGACCTGCTCTGCTGTGACCCATGCGGCATCCCGGAATTTCGGTTCGGCTCGAATCCATCGCGCGACCGCCCTATCTTCGAACGCGGTCAGGGCGCCCACGGGCCCCGTTCCCTCGGTTCCTTCCTTATGTTACTCGACGAAGGCGAGGGAATCGACGAAAGGTTGGGAGTGAATGGAAGAGCAGTCGCTGATCCACGACTGGAATCGATCCGAGGGGTCGTTCGACTGGGCCGCCATCGGGGAGGTCCAGCTCGACGACGAAACGCTCCGCGACGGACTGCAGAATCCATCGGTCGTCGACCCCTCGATTGAGGACAAAATCCGGCTTCTCCACTTCATGGACCGGCTCGGAATCCACACGGCCAACATCGGGTTGCCCGGTGCCGGCCCACGGGCGGTGGAGGCCGTCACGGCACTTGCCAGGGAGATCGTCGACGCGGGACTCTCGATCAAGGCGAACTGCGCCGCGCGCACGGTCGTCGCCGACGTCCGTCCGATTGCGGAGGTCAGTCAGAAGTTCGGGATTCCCATCGAGGCCTGCACCTTCATCGGCAGCTCCCCGATCCGGCAGTATGCCGAAGGCTGGACGCTCGAGCGCATGCTCAGGGTGACCGAGGAGGCCGTGACGTTCGCGGTCCGGGAGGGGTTGCCCGTCATGATGGTGACGGAGGATACCACGCGCGCCCAGCCCGACGTCCTGAAGGAGCTCTACGGCAAGGCGATCGAGTGGGGTGCCAGAAGGGTCTGCATCGCCGACACCGTGGGCCATGCGACGCCGGCCGGGACCCACGCGCTGGTCCGCTTCGTGATCGAGGAGATCGTCGAGCCGTCCGGCGAGGACGTGGGCGTCGACTGGCACGGACATCGCGACCGGGGCTTCGGGCTCGCGAATTCCTTCGCCGCCATCGAGGCGGGAGCGACGCGCGTGCATGGCACCGCGCTCGGCATCGGAGAGCGTTCGGGAAACACCGAGATGGACCTGCTGCTGGTGAACCTGAAGCTGCTGGGGGTTCACGACGCCGATCTGACCATGCTGCCCCAGTACTGCGAGCTCGTCGCGGAGGCCTGCCAGATCCCGCTCGTGCACTCGTATCCCGTACTCGGGCACGACGCCTTCAGGACGGGGACGGGCGTGCACGCGGCCGCCATCGTGAAGGCTCACGCCAAGGGGGATGCGTGGCTCGCGGACCGGATCTATTCGGCGGTACCAGCGTCGATGGTGGGGCGCCGTCAGCTCATCGAGATCGGACCGATGTCGGGCGTCTCGAACGTGAAGTTCTGGCTTCGGGAACAGGGCCGCGATCCGCAGGACGAAGATCTCGTCCAGCGGATCTTCCGGGCCGCCAAGCGAACGGATCACACGCTCACACAGGGTGAGCTGGAAGCGCTCTGCAACGCCGATTGACTGTCGCGGATGCCCCGACGAAATGACCATGAAAGCCAAGCCGAAAGGGACTCCGGCGGTGCCCCGGGTCCTCGTGGTCGAGGACGAGTCCGATATCGCGGCGCTCGTCGCCTACCAGCTGACCCGTGACGGCTTCCGGGTGGAGACGGCGCGGACCGGGCCGGAGGCGCTCGAGGCGGTCGGGCGAGAGATCCCGGACCTCGTGGTGCTCGACCGCATGCTCCCGGGTCTGAGCGGGGACGAGGTGCTCGCCCGCCTCAGGCGGGAACCGGCAACCGCGAGACTGCCCGTGCTGATGCTCACGGCCAAACGTGAGCAGGAAGACCGGATCGAGGGCTTCGAGTTGGGCGCCGACGACTACCTGACGAAGCCCTTCAGCCCACGAGAGCTCGTGCTCCGTGCGCGAGCGATCCTGCGCCGCATGCACGAGGGTGCCGGGATCTCCGGCGGACGCGTTCTGCGGGCGGGCCCCCTCCGTCTCGACGTGGATTTCCACCGTTCGTCGATCAACGACGAAGACCTCGATCTGACACCGACGGAGTTTCGACTCCTGCAGGCGCTCATGGAACGGCGCGGCCGAACGCAGAGCCGGCGGCAGCTTCTGGAAAAGGCCTGGTCGGTGGAGGCCGACGTCTCCGATCGGATCCAGACGCGCACGGTCGACATGCACGTGCGGCGCCTGCGCGCGAAGCTCGGCGACATCGGGGCGTGGGTTCAGACGGTGCGCGGCTTCGGCTACCGCCTGAAGGTCCCCGAGGGCGTGGAGTAGTCCGACCTCAGCCGTATCTGCCCTCGATATAGTCCGCCGTCTCGGGGAGCCTGGGCGCGAGGAAGAGCCCGTCGGTCGGGCCGACTTCCATCATCTTGCCCATCAGCATGAACGCACACTCCTCACTGGCCCGGCGGGCCTGGGCCATGTTGTGCGTTACGATGAGGATCGTGTAGGCGCCCCGCAGGCCCCAGATGAGCTCCTCCAGGGCCTTCGTAGCTTTCGGGTCCAGCGCCGAAGTCGGCTCGTCCATGAGCAGGACGGTGGGCTTCACGGGGAGAAGCCGCGCGATGCAGAGTTTCTGCTGCTCCTCCAGAGACAGGCGCGTAGCCTTCCGGTCGAGGCGATCCTTCACGTCGTCCCAGAGAAGCACCTGGCGGAGCGCGTCCTCGACGAGGTCCTCCTCGTCGGCCTTGGTCACGCTCGTGTCCCCGCGGTGCAGGCGATGGCTGAAGAGCACGTTGTCGCGCACCGAGAGCGGGAGCGGGTTCGGCCGCTGGAAGACCATGCCGACCTCCTTCCGGAGACGGGCGAGCTCCACGTGCTCGCCGAGGATGTCCTCGCCCATGACTTCCACCGTACCGCGGGTGCGCACGTATCCGAGTCGCTCGTTGACCCGGTTGATCGTCCGCAGCAGGGTCGACTTGCCGCATCCGGACGGGCCGATCAGCGACGTGATCATCCCCTTCTTTACGCGGAAGTCGACATCGAAGAGCGCCTGGAACGTTCCGTACCAGAGGCTCAGCTTGCGGGTCTCTACGGCGATCTCAGCCAAAGCGTCCCTCCACGTAGTCCCGCGTGCGCTGGTCCACGACGGGACCGGTGAAGAGATCCTCGGTCACGCCGACTTCCACGAGCTCGCTTTCGAGGAAGAAGGCGGTACGGTCGGCAAGGCGTCTCGCCTGCTGCACGAGGTTGGTTACCAGGATGATCGTAACCTCGTCCTTCAGCTCCCTCAGCACGTCCTCGATGCGCATGGTCGTCACCGGATCAACCGCGATCGAGAACTCGTCGAGGAGCAGGAGCTCGGGATCCTGTGACAACGCCCGCGCGATGGTCAGGCGCTGCTGCTGGCCACCCGAGAGCAGGCTTCCGAGGGCATTCAGGCGGTCCTTTACCTCGTCCCACAGGGCCGCGCGCCGCAGGCAGCGTTCCACGATTTCGTCCAGCTCCGAGCGCTTCCTGACCCCCGCGAGCCTCGGCCCGAAGGCCACGTTCTCGTAGATGCTCATCGGGAGTCCGACCGGTAGCGGGAAGACCACCCCGACCTTCTGGCGGAGCCGGTACACGTTCCGGACGGCGGTGATGTCCTGCCCGTTGAAGTAGATTTTGCCCTCCACCTTCATCGACGGCTGGAACTCCTCCATCCGGTTCAGGGCCCGCAGGAAGGATGTTTTCCCGCTGTTGGCCGGGCCGATGATGCCGAAGATCTCGTTCGGGAGGACGTCGAGGCTGATGCGGTCGAGCGCGGTGAAGTCTCCGTACCGCACCGTGAGGTCGCGCACGGACAGCTTCGGGGCTGCGTCTACCATTTGCGCTTGCCCCGGAGATAGACGCGAAAGGCGATGGACGTCGCGTTCATGGTGAGGACCATGAGGATGAGGACCAGGGCGACGCCGTACGGCAGCGCCTCCGGAACGTTCGGTACCTGGGTCGAGACCACGTACAGGTGCAGCGACATCGCCATCGTCTGGTCGAAGACGCTCTGGGGCAGGAACGGGAGGAAGAACGCCGCGCCGGTGAACATGATGGGCGCGGTCTCTCCCGCGGTGCGGGACACCTCGAGGATAACCCCGGTCAGGATGCCGCTGATCGAGTTCGGGAGCACCACGCGGCGGATGGTCTGCCACTTCGTCGCCCCCATGTTCCAGCAGGCTTCGCGGAAGGCGTGGGGTACCGACTGCAGCGACTCGCGCGTCGACACGATGACGACGGGAAGCGTCATCACGGCGAGCGTCAGAGACGCCGCGAGAATGCTCGTTCCGAAGCCCGCGAAGGTCACGAACGCGCCCAGCCCGAACAACGCGTGCACGATGGACGGTACGCCAGCGAGGTTGATGATGGCGAGGTTGATGACCCGCGTGAGCCAGTTGTCGGGCGCGTACTCCGACAGGTAGATGGCCGCGGCCACGCCGATCGGCACGGAGGCGATCAGCGCGACGAGCACGATCCAGATGGTCCCGACCAGAGCCGGCATGATGCCACCGGCCGTCATTCCTTCCCTGGGAACCGCGGTCAGGAATTCCCAGGACAGGGCCGGAGCCCCCTTCGTGACGAGCACGCCCAGAATCAGTGCTACCGGAACGATCAGGATGATCGTCATCATCAGGAAGGTGGCCCTGACCAGCCACTCGACCCGCCGGTTGCGCTGATTGAGGCTGGTTTCGGCGAACATGCTCATTGTTCGCGCACCCCGCGGACCACCAGGTCCGCCGTGAGGTTGATCACGAACGTCACGAGGAAGAGAAAGATCCCGAGCGTGAAGAGCACGCCGTAGTGGTCCGACCCGACGGCCGTGTCCCCGAGCTCGGCAGCGATCGTTGCCGTAAGCGCTCGCACCGAATCGAACGGGCTCGTGGGGATGTTGATCGAGTGTCCGCTCGCCATGAGCACCGCCATCGTTTCTCCGAACCCGCGCCCGACACCGAGCAGGATCGCCGCCATGAGTCCGTTCTTGGCGGCCGGGAGAACGACCTGGAAAACGACCTGCCAACGGGTCGCGCCCATGGCCTCCGCCGCCTCACGGTACGAGTCGGGTACGGCCTTGAGCGCGTCCTCCGCGATCGTGGTCATGATCGGCGCCGCCATCAGGCCCAGGATCACGCCGGCGTTGAGCACGGTCAGGCCGATGGGGACGTCGAACAGGTCGATGATGAGGGGGTTCATGATCGACAGGCCGATGAAGCCCCACACGACGGAAGGGATCGCGGCGAGGAGCTCGACCAGAACCTTGAGCGCCTCACGCGTGCGCCCGGTGGCGAATTCCGCGATGTAGATCGCGGCTCCGAGGGAGAAGGGCACCGCCACGAGCATGGCGAGCCCGGTCACGCTGGCCGTGCCCGCCATCAGCGCGAGGATCCCGTAGGTGGGATTGCGGATCGACGTAGGCCGCCAGGCGATCGAGCCGAAGAACTCCTTCAGATCCATCGGTCCGATCACGAACGAGAGGCCTTCCCGGGTGACGAACAGGAAGATCCCGATGATGAAGACGATCGCCGAGATGCCGCCCACGAAGACGCCGACCGCGACAGCGCGATCCATGTACCAGTCGAACCCTCGAGCGTCGAGGTCCGTCTGCATGGCGCGCGAAGCGACCTCAGCGCTCGCGTCAGCTGGCATCGGGTCCCCGCAGCGTGAGCATGAGATCACGCACGGCGAGCTTGACGCTCTTGAATGCTTCGTCCATCTGCGATTCGGTGAGGTCTGCGGGGTGACCGTCCACCGAGACGATGTCCGTCCAGTCCAGGAACAGCGTCCTGAACGGGAGACGCGGGATGTGGTTCCGCGCGTCGGGATGCAGACCCACCACGATGTGCCAGTGACGGGCTTCCTCGTGCACCGGCCGCATCATGGTGGGCTTCTTGCCCCGCATGTCGATGCTGTTGTGGTCCATGAAGTCCACGAGCCCGGGGTCCAGCGCGTCTACGGGATCCCAACCTGCGCTGTCGTAGAATCCGCTTTCCGGGAAGGCCTTCTGCGCGTAGGCCTCGGCCATCTGGGAGACGCCGTCGTTCCGCTCGTCGAGGAAGAGGATCCGGAAGATCTTTTGGTCCTTGGTCTGGCCGGCGACTGAAAAGAGCGTCTGCTCGCAGACGTTCTCCGCCTGCTCCGCCACTCGTTTCAGAAGATTCACGATGCGCAGCAGCGCGAAGACGTCCCGGAGCGGAATGTCTCGTCCCTCTCCGGCCGCCAGAAGCTCCTCGAAGACCGTCTCGAGCGTTGAATCGGTCTGGCCGGCCATGCCGTACGTTTCGTTCGCCAGTTCGGTGTCGCCGGTCTCGAACGCGGTGAGCGCCTGATGCAGCGTCCTTCGAGCCTGCTGACTGATCAGCTCGACGTCCCGGACGATCCGGTCCGGCGGCCGGCCGGTCAGCTGAATGATTTCGCGTCCGATCGTGCTCGCGTAGTCGCCGGTCCGCTCGAGGGCGACGTCGAGGCGGAGCACCGCCGACACGTATCGGAGGTGCCCCGCACTCGGGGCGTGCCGCACGATGAAGCCGTGGCACATGCGGTCGATGTCACGGATCTGGCGATTCACGCGCCGGTCACCGAGCACCACGTCGTTGGCGAGGTTGCGGTCGGATTCGAGGAAGGAATGCACCGCATCGGCGACCTGGCGCTCGATGAGCTCGGCCACGCGGCGCACCGCATCACGGATCTTGTCGAGATCCGCCTGCATCCTCTGCTCGTAATGTGCTCTTGCGGACTTTTCCACGGAGGCTCCTCGCCGGGTTGGATCGAGCCGGAGTCGTCAGGCGCAGGTCAGGTTTCGAACGGGCGCGTAGCCCATATCGAAGATGATGCACTGCCCCTCGTTGCTCAGGATCCAGTCCATGTAGGTCCTGATGCCACCGACGGGCTGGCCCGACGTGTACATGAACAGGGGCCGGGCGATAGGGTAGGTGCGGTCGATGGCGGTTTCAACCGAGGGCGTCACGCAGGGGCCGTCTTCGAACTGCACGCAGGGCATGTTCACGTGCTCGTTCGCGTACGCCAGACCGCTGTAGCCGATGGCGCAGGGCGTGTTCTCGACCAGGTCGACGACGTCCTTCGATCCGTGCATGTCGCGGGTACCGAGCTTGAATTCGTCTTCACCCAGCACCGCCTCCTGGAAGTAGGCGTACGTGCCGGAGTTGTTCTGTCGACTCACCAGAATGATCTCGCCGCTCTCGCACCCGGGCACGGTGACACCGAGCTGCGCCCAGCGGGTGAGTTCTCCCCGCTCACCGTAGATCGAGGCGAGCTGGGCGACCCGGAGCTCGCTCAGCGGATTGTCATGGTGCAGAAAGATGGCGAGGGCGTCGTATCCGACGATGAACTCGATGGGGTCTTGGCCCTGCGCCCGAGCGGCCTCGATCTCCTCGGGCCTCATCGCTCGGCTGGAGTTCGCGATGTCGACCGTCCCGTTGATCATGGACGAAATGCCGGTGCCCGAACCGCCTCCGCTGACGGCGACGGCCAGGGACGGGTCGATGGCGCCGTACGCCTCGGCCCAAGCCTGCGCGACGTTGACAAGCGTGTCGGAACCCTTGTTCTGGATGACAGTGCGCTGCGTGCCGTCGCGGCCGCCACAGGCGAGGAGGACCACCGGTACCGTGAGGATGGTCAGAAAGCGATTCAAGAAAGTCACCTCCAGTTGGGTCTGCTCCCTCAGGCAGCCGCGCCGTCCGCGGCTCCGGGAGGCAGAGTGGAAGACCGCACCTGCGAAAACGCGGGAGCATGCCCGCTGTCGTGGTGCATGTCCGGACTCGTTCCGGACGTCGGAAGGGCATGCGCTTCGGTGGGAAGCACAAGCCGGATGGTGGTGCCGGAACCGAGTTCGCTCTCGGCCTCGACGCGACCGCCCATGTCTTCGACCAGGTGTCGCACGATGGCGAGCCCGAGCCCCGTGCCCCCCGCCTCCCGCGCCCGTCCCGTGTCGGCGCGGTAGAAGCGCTCAAAGATCCGGGGGAGTGCCTTGGCGGAGATCCCCTCGCCCTCGTCCGCGATCTCGACGATTGCGAAGCCGTGCCCGACCACCCGGGCGCGGACCCGGATGATGTCCCCGGCTTCGCTGTGCCGTACCGCGTTCTCGAAGAGGTTGCGGAAGACCCGATGCAGCCCTTTCCGGTCCGCAAAAGCCTCGGTGTCGGCGTCGACCGAGAGCGTGATGCCGCGCGCGCACGCGTCCTCGGAGCACCAGCTCCACGCCTCGCTGGCCACCACCGCGATCGAGACCGGCTCGGGTCGGGCGACCCAGCCACCCGATTCGAGGCGGGACAGGTCGAGGAGGTCGTCCACCACGTCCTGCAGCCTCAGCGCGTTGTTGCGGATGGACGCGACGAACCCTTCGCGCAGGTGCTCGGGGATGTCGCCTTCCATGAGCGTCTCGGCGTACCCGCGAATCGACGTCAACGGGGTCTTGATCTCGTGGGACGCGTTGGCCACGAAGTCTCGCCGTACCTTCTCGAGCCTGCGGATCTCCGAAACATCCAGGAGCGTGGTCACCGCGCCGCCAGTATCGAGCGTACGTGACGACACGATCAGGTGCGAGGAGCCGAAGTGGACCTCTCGCTGGCTGATCGGCCGGATCGCGGATTCGGCGAGCACGCGACGCAGTTCGGTGTGACGCACCAGCTCCTGCACCGGGGTGTCGGGCGTGACGTGGTCGAGGCCGAGGAGCGTGCGCGCCGCGCGGTTGACGCGCGAGACGCGCGCGTCTTCCGTCATGGCGATGACGCCCTCGGCCATGCAGTCGATCAGCGCCTGCATTCCGTCCCGCTCGACGCTCAGCTCGTCCACGCGCTGCTGCAGCTCGTCGGTCAGGCGGTTGAAGGCCCGTCCGAGCTCGTCGAGCTCCATCACGCCCAGGGATTCCGGGGCGCGCTCGTCGAAGGCGCCGCCGCTGAGCTTTCTGGACAGGGCGGCGAGGCGCAACAGAGGGTCGCTGACCGCACCTGCGAAGATCCAGGCGACGAGGAGCGCGACGCCCATGGCCATGAAACCGCTGAAGATCACGGCGAACTGCGCTCGATCCACGGCGCGTTCGACTGCGTCGAGTGGGGCCGCCACGCGAAGGACGACCGGCTCGCCGCCGAGCTGTGCGGCCATCGCGCCGTAGACCAACGGGGTCCCGACGGTCGCCGACGTCCGCTGAGCGAATGTCAGTGAGCCCGCCAGCGCGCCGCGGACCTCGGGTCGGTCGAGGTGGTTCTCGACTTCGGGGATCCGACCGTGCTCGACGTAGGAATCCCCCAGCACGACGCCGTCGGGCGACATCAGCGTGACGCGGTACCCGATCCTGTCGGTGATCTGCCGAGTGAGCGCATCGGCGTCCGCGTCGCCGGATCCCGCCAGGATCCACTCGCCCAGGGCGAGCTGTCGGGCCAGTTCGTCCTGGAAGGTCTCGACGAGGCCCCTGCGGACTCCGAAACCGATGAACACGACGGCGACGACGGTCATCAGCGCGACCACGCCGGCGAATGCCGCGAAGAGGCGGTGATGGATCCGGAGTCGCCTCCACGGAGCGACGGCCATCGTCATCAGACCTGCGGGACCGATCGATTCTGGAACACGGTGCTAACTTGCTCCCTGCTCGGGGCCGGGGCGGACAACCCAACGTGCCGCAAATCTACCCCCCCGGGGGCTGCTCTCAACCGATGCGGGCGCGTGTTACGACAGCGTTACATCCCGGCAGGCCGGGAACCAGGTCCGGAAGAGCGGGGCACGCTCGGCCGCTCGGGGTGGGATTCGGAGTGCCGAGCCGCGAGAGGACGGGAAGACGCGGTTGCGCCGGGCCCCGTCGAACGGGTAGCCTGTCGCCCCATGGACGCCGACATGCACGACGCGGTGGAGGCTCTCCTCGACGAAGTCGGGGTCGAGACACAGCCGCAGCCGCTCTTCGACTCGACGAGGCTCCGTGGCCAGGTGGCGCTCGTCACAGGTGGCTCCAGCGGGATCGGTCGCGCGGTCGCCCTCGAGCTGGCCCGCTGTGGCGTGCACATCGCGTTCTGCTTCCTCGATTCGGGGGCGCAGTCTCGCCTCGATGCTCAGGAGGTCGCCCAGCGGCTTCGTGCCATGGAAGTCCGCGTCTTCTTCCGCTCGTGCGACGTCCGCGACAGCCGGGAAGTCCGGGATTTCGTGAGGGAAGTGCAGGAAGAGCTCGGCGGTATCCAGATTCTGGTCAACAACGCCGGCATCGGTCGCGACAGCGCGCTCTGGCGGATGGAAGACCACGAGTGGGAGGGTGTCGTCCGGACGAATCTCGACGGGGCCTTCTTCTTCACGCGGGCGGTGGCCCCGCTCATGCGCGCTCAGGAATACGGCAAGATCGTCAACGTGACGTCGGTCCATGGCCTGCGGAGCGAGTTCGGCATCGCCAACTATTCGGCTTCCAAGGCGGGCCTCATAGGACTCACCCGAAGCGCCGCGGTGGAGCTCGGACCCCGGAACGTGAACGTGAACGCGGTCGCGCCGGGATACATCCGAACCACCCGGCTCACCGACGGGGTTCCGTCGGAGGTTCTGGACCGGGCGCGGGAGCGTGCCGTGCTCGGGCGCCTCGGCGACCCCCAGGACGTGGCGGGCGTGGTTCTTTTCCTGTGCTCGGAGGCGGCACGCCACATCACCGGCGTAGTCATTCCGGTGGACGGCGGCTACCTGCTCTGAATCACCGGGCCGTTGCCGGATTCGCGCCGCGCCCGCAAACTGGGCGGATGCGAATCCTCAGAAAGATCTCCAGCCTCATCGACGCGCTGAACGACCGTATCGGCGTGGCGATCCGCTGGATGGCCCTGTTCATGGTCGTGATCGGAGCCGTCAGTGCGGTGGTCCGATACTTCGCGCGCTCTCAGGGATGGACGCTGAATCTCACGCCGGCGACCGAGATCCAGTGGTACCTGTTCAGCATCATCTTCCTCCTGGGTGCGGCGTACGGGCTCAACCACGACGTGCACGTCCGCGTGGACGTGATGTACGAGCGCATGACGCCGAAGGTGCAGGCGTGGATCGACCTCTGCGGAACGGTCCTCTTCCTGCTTCCGTTCAGCATCATGATGCTCTACGTGTCGTACCCGGCCGTCCGCTCGTCGTGGGACATCAAGGAGACTTCGCCCGATCCCGGGGGGTTGGCACGGTGGCCCATCAAGATGCTGATCCTCGTCTCCTTCGCGCTGCTCGTCCTTCAGGGTCTGAGCCAGCTCGTCAAGCAGATCGAGGTCATCCGGGGCGCGGTTTCCGAGCTCGATCATCACGAGGGTGAGCCGGAGGCGCACGTATGAGCCTCTGGGGACCGGCCATGTTCTTCGTCGTGCTGGCGATGATCTTCAGCGGGTATCCGGTCGCGTTCGCGCTCGGCGGCGTGGCGTTCATCTTCGCCATCATCGGATCGCTCGCGGGGGTGTTCGACCTGCCGCTCCTGTTCGCGTTGCCCGAACGCACGTTCGGCACCATGTCGAACTTTACGCTGCTCGCGGTGCCCTTCTTCATCTTCATGGGCACGGTTCTCGAGAAGTCCAAGCTCGCCGAGCAGCTGCTCGAGACCATCGGCGTCCTCTTTGGCCGCTTCCGGGGCGGTCTCGCCTTCGGCGTCATCTTCGTCGGTGCGCTCCTCGCGGCGGCGACGGGGGTGGTCGGGGCGAGCGTGACGGCCATGGGGCTCATTTCGCTGCCCGTGATGCTGCGCAACGGGTACCGACCGGAGATCAGCCTCGGGACGATCGCGGCCTCCGGCACCCTGGGTCAGATCATTCCGCCTTCGATCGTGCTGATCGTCCTGAGCGACCAGATGGGCGAGGGCGTGACGGTCGGGGAGCTCTTTCGGGAGGCGCTGGTGCCGGGTCTGGTCCTCACCGGATGCTACGCCCTCTTCGTGGCCTTCATCGCCATCGCGAAGCCCGCGGCCGCTCCGGCGCTCCCGGCGGAGATGCGTCTGTCGGGCATGGAACTGGTGAAGCGGGTGGTGGTTTCGCTCATCCCGCCCCTCGCGCTCATCGTCGTCGTGCTCGGCAGCATCTTCGCCGGGGTGGCGACCCCGACCGAGGCGGGAGCCTTGGGCTCGATCGGCGCCATGGCGCTGGCGATGATGAACCGGTCGCTGACCCTCGATGCGCTCCGAAAGTCGATGGAGGAGACGAGCCGGCTCACGATCATGGTCGTGTTCCTGCTGATCGGCTCCACCGCCTTCGCGCTCGTGTTCAGGGGCTTCGACGGCGATATCTGGATCGAGTCGATGCTCACGGGGATCCCGGGCGGGGCGCTCGGGTTCCTGCTCGTGGTCAACCTGGTCGTCTTCCTTCTGGGATTCTTCATCGACTTCTTCGAAATCGCCTTCATCATCGTGCCGCTCATCGTGCCCGCAGCCGGCATCCTCGGGATCGATCTCAGCGCGCTCGCGATCGTGCTCGCGGTGAACCTGCAGACGTCGTTCCTGACCCCGCCGTTCGGGTTCAGTCTCTTCTACCTGCGGGGTGTGACACCGCACTCAATCCCGACGACGACGATCTACCGGGGGGTGATCCCCTTCATCGTGATCCAGCTGGCCGTTCTCGCCGCGCTGATCTGGATGGCCGTGCCGAAGTAGGGATCCGGAATACGCGTGGCCACGTACGCCTCCGAGGACCCGAAATGGACGGCCGCCTGGACCGGCGGCCGGCGCAAGCTCGGTCGCGATCCCGTCTTCGGACCTTGGGTCAGGGAAATCGGCACCGTGTACCTCGCGGAGACGACCGAGGAACCGTTCTTCTATCTCGCACGCACCATCTGCTACCAGCAACTGGCCGGTGCCGCGGCGGCCACGATTCACGGGCGCTTCGTCGAGGCACTGAAGGGCGAGGTCACTCCGGACAGCGTGCTGCGCGTCCGGGAGACGACGCTGCGCGGTGCCGGTCTCTCCGCGAACAAGCTCGCGGCCATCCGGGATCTCGCCTCCAAGGTCCGATCCGGAGCGGTTCAGGTCCACGACCTGCACGACCAGCCCGACGACGAAGTCGTCCGCCGGCTGGTTCAGGTTCGGGGCATCGGAGCCTGGACGGCGCAGATGTATCTCATGTTCCGCCTCCGCCGTCCCGACGTCTGGCCCACCGGCGACTTGGGCGTTCGGGCCGGCTACGCGCGGGCGCATGGGCTCGCCGAGGCACCCACCGCGAAGGCGCTCGAGCCTCTCGGGGACCGCTACCGGCCTTGGCGCAGTGCCGCGGCCTGGTACTGCTGGCGCATCCTGGAAACCGAGCTGGCATGACCCGGGGCACGACGCCCCTGACCGACGATCTCGACCCGCACGCGACGAGGCCCGCCCCCCGACCGGGGAGCGGGCCTCGTGCGCGACGGGGGTGAGCGCTGCTCAGACGCGGTTGAACGCCGAGTTCTGATACGAGAGCTCGTTGCCCCCGGCGTACGACCACTGCACGTCCCGGAACGCCTTGTACGACTCGTACACGCGCCGGAACGTCTCGTCGGCGGCGGACTGCTCCTCGAGGTACGCGTTCGACTCGCGCCACGCCGCGTCCATGATGTCGCGCGAATACTCCCGGACGGTCACGCCGTGGTCGCGCACCAGGCGCTGCAGCGCGAGGGGGTTCGCGTTGTCGTACGCCGCGAGCCGGTCGGCGAAGGTCTCGCCGCACACCGACTGCAGGATCTGCTGGTAGGCGGGCGGGAGCTCGTTGTAGGCCTCCATGCTGATGAGCAGACCCATCGTGACGCCGGGCTCCCACCACCCCGGGTAGTAGTAGTTCTTCGCCACCTGATAGAGTCCGAGCTTCTCGTCGTCGTACGGCCCGACCCACTCCGTCGCGTCGATCGCGCCGCGTTCGAGGGCCGGATAGATCTCGGAGGCCTGGAGGTTCTGCACGGTGACGCCGAGACGTGCCATGATCTCGCCGCCGATGCCCGGAATCCGGAACCGGAGGCCGGCCAGCTCCGAGAGGCTATTCACCGGCTCGCGGAACCAGCCGCCCATCTGGCCTCCCGTCGAGTTGCACGGGAAGGAGATCACGCCGAAGTCGGCGTAGATCGCGTTGAGCAGCTCGAGGCCACCGCCGTGCATCATCCACGAGTACTGCTGGCGCGTGCTGAGGCCGAAGGGGATCGCCGTGTCGAAGGCGAGCGCCGGGTTCTTGCCGATGTAATAGTAGCCGGGCGACACACCGCACTGGACCGTGCCCTGCATGACCGCGTCCATGACCTGGAGGCCCGGCACGATCTCTCCGGCCGCGTAGACGCGCATGGTAAAGAGACCGCCGGTGAGCTCCTCGACGCGCTGCGCCACCCGGACGCCAGCGCCGTGGAGCAGGTCAAGGGAAGGAGGGAAGCTGGTGGCGAGCCGCCAGTTGACCCGCGGGCCGCTGAGGCCGCCGCCCTGGGTCGCGGCGACTTCCGCACCCTCGCCCCCGCCGCAGGCGCCAAGCGCGGCCACGCCGGCGGCGCCGGTGCCGGCCTTCCTGAGAAAGTCTCTCCGCTTGATCGTCATGTAGAGCCCCGTTGTCCGAGATCTTGAGCATTCGCGAATCGTCACCCCCGGACCACCACGGGTTCCGGGCGTAGGAACGCAATGAAGTAACGCGCCCGCGCGGATCGGGCAATCACTTCGACGCGTCTCCGGGCCGCCGGGTGCTGTGGGGTCCGCAGCCGGGTGTCTGGCGCGATCCGCGCCACGGCCGAATGTTGCCGTCCCAGACCCGCTCTCCCGCTCACCGCACTCGAGGTCCGCCGATGCGTTCCGCACGATCCCGCGCCCCGTCGCTCGCGCTCCTGTTCACCGCGCTGGCCGCGCTCACCGCCCCGGCGGTCCCCGTACTCGGACAGTCCGTCGAGCCGATTCGCTCCACCGGGGGCATGGTCGCGTCGCAGCAGTGGATCGCGAGTCAGGTCGGGGCCGACGTCCTGGCCGCGGGAGGCAACGCGGTGGACGCCGCCATCGCAACGGGCTTCGCGCTCGCGGTGACGCACCCGACCGCGGGCAACATCGGGGGCGGGGGGTTCATGGTGATCCGCTTCCCCAACGGGCAGACCACCGCCATCGACTTCCGCGAAAAGGCGCCGCTCGCGGCGCATCCCGAGATGTGGCTCGACGAGAACGGCGCGTACTCGGCGACGATGCACCACCGTGGCCACCTCGCGGTCGGCGTTCCCGGAACCGTGGCCGGCTTCGACAAGGCGCACCGGCTCTACGGACGGGCGGACTGGAACGACCTCGTCGACCCGTCCGTCGACCTCGCCGCAGACGGCTTCGAGCTGAGCGAGGCGCTGGCCCGGTCCATCGGGGGGTTCGCGAGACGAATCGAGTACGAAGCGTCGAAGGCCGCGTTCACGCGGAACGGAACCGCCTACGAGCCCGGCGACACGTGGAAGCAGCCCGACCTCGCGCGCACCCTGCAGCGGATCCGGGATGCACGCAGCGACGGATTCTACCGGGGGGAGACCGCGCGTCTGCTCGCACAGGAGATGCAGCGGGGCGGGGGGATCATCACGGAGGAGGATCTCGACCGGTATGAGGCACGCGAGCGCTCGCCGGTCACCGGCACGTACCGCGGATACGAGGTGATCTCCATGCCGCCCCCCAGCTCGGGCGGAGTCGCGATCATCAGCATGCTCAACATGCTCGAGGCCTATGACCTCCGTGCGATGGGGCACAACAGCCCGGAGTACATCCACCACCTCGCCGAGGCGATGCGACGTGCGTTCCGGGACCGAGCCGCGTACCTCGCCGACGCCGACTTCGCGGACGTTCCGGTGCAGAAGCTGACCAGCAAGGAGCACGCCGAGTGGCTGCGCCGCAGCATCGATCCCGAGCGCGCCTCCGTGTCGCATCCCTCGGACGTGGACTCCGGATACGAGAGCCCGGAGACCACGCACTACTCGGTGGTCGACGCCGACGGGATGGCGGTGTCCGTCACCTACACGCTGGAGTCGGGGTACGGCTCCGGCATCGTGGTGCCCGGCGCGGGCTTCCTGCTCAACAACGAGATGGGCGATTTCAACGCCGGCCCCGGTCTGACGAACGCCACCGGACTCATCGGCACCAAGCCGAACCTGGCGCGGCCCGGGCAACGCATGCTCTCGTCGATGTCGCCGAGCATCCTCGCCCGGGACGGCAAGCTCTTCGCGGTGGTCGGCACGCCCGGCGGGCGCACCATCATCAACACGACGCTCCAGGTGATTCTGAACCTCATCGACTTCGACATGAACGTGCAGGAGGCGGTGAACGCGCCGCGTATCCACCATCAGTGGCTGCCCGACCGGATCTCGATCGAGGAGGGCGGTGCGACCGACGAGACGGTTCGCCGGCTGGAAGAAATGGGTCACCGTGTCGGCGTTGGCGGTACACAGGGGTCCGCGAACTCGATCGCCGTCGACCCCGCGACCGGTGAGCGGCTCGGCGCACCCGATCCACGCAGCCCGGACGCGGGCGCGCGGGGGAGGTAGGCGGCGGAGGCCGGGGGAACGCGGGCCGCGGCGACGTGGTATGCGTGGAGGTGGCCGGTGCGCGCCGGCCGATGGATGCAGGACACGATTCGACGATTTCGAGCTGACGGGGAGCACATCCGATGACGTACCGCGCGAAGACCGTGCCCATGCTGGTGGGGGCGCTTCTCCTGGCCTTCGCTCAGGCGGGTCAGGCGCAGTCCACCGGCCCCGATCACGCCGGCTACGACCCGAGCGCCCAGACAGGCGGACATTTTCACGACGGTGAGCTCGGCGAGAAGCTGATGGTCCTCGAGACCGCGCTGAAGTGTCAGTGCGGGTGCGGACTCGACGTCCACTCCTGCCAGTTCCAGATGCAGTGCGGCACCTCGCCGGTTTGGTCCCAGCGGATCCGCGACTCGCTGCAGCGCGGCGAGTCCGTGGAGGCCGTGCAGGCCGGCTTCGTCGCCGAATTCGGCACGGAAGTGCTGATGATGCCGCCTGCCGAGGGGTTCAACCTGCTCGGCTACCTGCTTCCCGCGCTCGCCATCGTGACGGCCGGGATGTTCGTGGGCGTCATCGCGCGGGGCAACGCGACCCGGGGTGCGCTCGCCCCGATCGGGCCGCTGTCCGACGACGAGGCCGAACGGCTTCGTGCCGCGATGGCGAAGCTCGACGAGGAAGAGAGCCCCGACTGGTAGCCTCTTACTCCAGGAAGTCCACGACGCCGGTCTCGAGCGAGTATTCGGCGCCGATGATCACGAGGCCGTCGTCGCGGAGCATGCGCGCGAGCAGCTCGGACTCGGAGCCGAGCTCCCGCACTGCGACGTGAACGTTCTCGCGCATCGCCTGGTCGAGCACGCGACGACGCTCGGACCCATCGAGGATGCCTCCCGCGGGTGAATCCGCGCGCGCGTGCTCGACCGCCGGTCGGATGCGATCGATGAGCGACCGTAGAGCCGGCGTGAGCGAGTCCGAGGGTCGCTCGACTTCGTCCAGGGTCGCGGCGATGGCACCGCACCCGGTATGTCCGATGACCACGACCAGCCGCGTTCCGAGCTGGGAAACGGCGAACTCGATGCTGCCCACGACCTCGAGCGGGGTCACGTTGCCTGCGACGCGGACGGTGAACAGGTCTCCGAGCCTCTGATCGAAGACGACGGAAGGGGCCACGCGGGAGTCTGAGCACGACACCACGACCGCGAGGGGTGACTGCCCTGCACTGAGTTCCTTACGCACGGCGTCGTCGTGGTCCGTGATCCGGGCGAGCGTTCCCTCGACGAAGCGCCGGTTTCCGTCCTTCAGAGCCTGAAGGGCCACGGCTGCTCGACGGTCGGTCATGGCCTGTCTCCCTGCGGGTCCAAAGCGCTGTGATCGTTCACCCGGTCATCCGCTCCGCAATCTCGAGCCCCGAGACGAAGGCTCCCTCGACACGTCCCCCCACGCACCAGTCTCCGCAGACACCAAGGTGCAGAACCGAGTCGTGGAGGGTGCCCATCGGCTCGGCTGCCGGCTGGGCGTACCCCCATCGGTGGGCTCGCGAGAATATAATCTCCGGCATCGTCCCGAAGCGTCGCTCGAGCGCTCGTACCAGCGCTGCCGGTACTTCGCCCCGGTCCATGCTCCAGTGCTCGCGGGTCCATTGCGACGTCGCGTGAACCACCCAGCTCTCGTGGGCGGGGCGGCCGGGCTTGCTGGACTCGCGTGCAACCCACGCGAGCGCGGAATCGTCGAAGAAAGCCCCGTCGAACGGCAGGGGCGGAGGCGATGCGAAGACGAGCATGCCCGCCCAGCACGGGTCCATGATCACACCCTCTGCCACGGCGCGGATTCGGGGGGCCGCGGAGAGCAGCGGGACGGTCTGGGGCGCGGGCAAGGCGAGAACGAGCCGGTCGTAGGCACCCTGATCCTGCCCGTCGGCGTCGCGCAGGTGCCAGGAAGCCCCGTCGTGGCTCGCGCTCTCGATACGTACGCCGGTTTGGACGCCGAGGCCTTCCGAAAGATGCAGGGCCAGGTTCACCATTCCGGGGACTGCGACGTAGCGAGTCGTGGCTTCCGCGGGGCGTGAGCCGTCGTCGTCCACGTGCACGAGCGTTCCGGTCCACTCGGCCACCCACCCCCGCCCGAGCCACGAATCGAGAAGTGGACGGATCCGTGGATCGCGCACGGTGAAGAACTGCGCCCCGTGATCGAACCGGTAGTCGTCGTGCTCCCGTGTGTTGACACGGCCGCCCGGGCGACGGCCCTTGTCGAAGATCGTCACTGAGGCCCCCGCAGCGCGCATCGCGTGGGCGGCCATGAGCCCGGCCGGGCCGGCGCCCACGACCGCTACGTGCACGGTGTCCGTCACCGAGCGGCGAGCACCGCTTCCGCGGCCCGCCGCCCGGAGAGCAGGGCGCCCTGGATCGCGCCGAACTCCAGGTAGTCGCCCGCGACTACGAGGCCGTCGGCGCGCCGACTGCCGCCCCGGGTCGCGAGGCTGCCCGCGGCGTGACGCGGAAGCGCATGGGGAATCCGGTACGTGCGCAGGTGCTCCCAGCGATCGACCGAAGCGCCGAACCATCGGCGCAGCTGCACGGGTGCCGCGGCGGCGAACGCGTCCGCGTCCTCGGCGGCCTCGTCGACGCCCGAGGCGGAAACGAGGTGCATGCCCGCGGGGGCGTAGGCGGGTGCCACGTGACTCATGACGGCCAGGTGGTTCACCGGACCGGTCCCTTCACCGTCCAGGACGAGAAGCGGTTCCTCGACCGGTGCGTGCGGGGCGGCGAAGTAGGAGGTCACGGTGGCCTTGAAGTCCGGCGCCGCTCCTCCGAGGAGCCGGGCCGCCGCGCCGCCGTCGACCGCCACGATGACATCGGCGGCCTCGACCTTCGTGCCGTCGCCGAACACGACCGCGCCGGTGCGGACCTCGGCCGCCCTCGCGTCGAGCGTGATGCGGCCGGCCAGCGGAAGGGCCATGAGCTCGGGCAGACGCTGCATCCCCCGGGCGGGTACGACTGCGTCGCCCGCGGCGAAGCAGCGGAAGTAGTAGCGGAACAGGCTCGACGACGTCTCGAGCCGACGCTCCAGGAAGACGCCACCCAGGAAGGGTCGAAAGAAGGTGTCGATGAACGGGGTCGAGAACCCGAGCGCCTCGAGCTCCTCCTGCGTGGAGCGCTCGGGACCCTCGAAGCATGCCTCGACCGGGCCCGCGAGGAGGTCTCTGCGCAGCGAAGCCACCTTGAGCTTGTCACCGAACGATCCGACGCGGGCGCGCATGGACGCCACGGCGCTGCCGGGATCTCGAAAGGGGTCGCCCATGGTCTGAAGCGCTTCACCGTTCCAGACCTTGCTGCCCGGCCGGAACGCGCGCACGTCGAGGCCGGCCAGATCCACCTGCGACTGGACCTCCCCGTACGCGGTGAGCATGACCTGGAAGCCCCGATCGAGGAGGAAGCCCTGGACCTCGTCGGTTCGCACGCGTCCGCCCACCGTATCGGCGGCATCGACCACGTGGACATCGACCCCGGCGCGTGCCAGCAGGCTGGCGCAGGCCAGACCGGAGAGCCCCGCCCCGATGACGAGGGCCTCGGTTCGGGCGGGGAGGGCGGCGGATTCGATCATGGGGCTACGTTCCCCCGTTCGCTCATGGGATGTGCAGACGCGACGGAAAACTAACCGGTCGATTTGAGATGCGTCCAGCTGTTGTATAGGTTTTGTTCAAATCATATTTAGCCGCGCGCTCGGATGACCATGGCCTCGTTCGGCATCAATGAACTGCACCTCGTCAGCACGGTCTTCATGGTCGGGCTCATCGTCTTCGTGCAGGTCGTCCACTATCCGCTGATGGCCGGCGTGGGCGAGGAGCGGTTCGTCGCGTATGAGCGTGCGCACACCGTTCGGACCGGGTGGGTGGTCGTTCCGCCCATGGTGGCCGAACTGGCTTCTTCCGTCTGGCTCGCCGCCGCACCGCCCTCGCCGGAGCTGCGCGCGGTCGCCCTGGCCGGACTGGGGTTGGTCGGGGTGGTCTGGATCTCCACTGGGCTGCTCCAGGCCCCGGCGCACGGCCGGCTGGTGCACGGCTTCGACGCCGTGGTGCATCGCCGGCTGGTCGTGACGAACTGGATTCGCACCGTTGCCTGGCTCGCGCGGGTGCCCGTGGCTCTGGCGCTCGCGTAGCCATGAGGTCGAGTCGCCTGGGGCCGGTGCTGGCCGCCCTGCTTGTCGCCTCCGGGGCGAACGGCGCGGCCGCGCAGACTGCGACCCTGCGAGGCCTCGTGCTGGACGCGGGGGATCTCCGACCGATCCCGTCCGCGACCGTCACGGTGCTCGACGTCGGCGCACGGTCGCTGACCGGGCCCGAAGGACGCTTCGTGATCGACCGGCTCGCTCCGGGCGTGGTGTCCGTGCAGGTCGAGGTGCTCGGGTACGAAACCACGGTCGAGACCGCGGTGGTTCTTCAGACGAGCCGATCCACGTACGTCGAGTTCCGGCTGGCGCGGCAGGCCCTGGAGCTCGAGGGGATCGTCGTCGGCGCGCCTGCGTTCCGAGTCCCGGATGCGGCTCCGACGTCGGTGCGGATCCTGTCCGCCGAGGAGCTGCGGCGCACCCCCGGTGGGCTTTCCGACGTTTCGCGCACGCTCCTGTCCCTCCCCGGCGTGCTCGGCGGGGTGGACAACCGCAACGACCTGCTCGTGCGCGGGGGAGGACCCGGGGAGAACGCCTACTATCTCGACGGGATCCGGATCCCGCAGATCAACCACTTCTCCACCCAGGGCGCGTCCGGCGGCGCGCTCGGGCTGGTCAACGTCGACTTCATCCGTGAGACGGAGTTCTTCACCGGTGCCTTCCCGGTCCGGTACGGCGACGCCCTGAGCTCGGTGCTCACCATCGAGAATCGCCCGGGCACCCCCGAAGGCGTGAGAGGAGATTTCACGCTCGGCGCGACCGAGGCGGCCCTCACGCTCGACGGGCCCGTCGGCGGGAACGGCAACTGGCTCTTCAGCGTGAGGCGCTCGTACCTGCAGTTCCTCTTCGCGGCGCTGGGTCTCCCGATCCGGCCCGACTACTGGGACAGCCAGCTCCGATACGAGGTGGAGCTCACGCCCGTCGATCGCCTTCTCGTCGTGGGCATCGGCGCCGTCGACAACTTCGATATCGTGCCACCCGGGCCGGGAGACGACTTCGAGAACCGGGAGATCGCGTCCCGGGTCATCGACAACGACCAGAGGAGCTACACCGTCGGCGCTAGCTGGCGGCG
>Ga0222714_10001523_pt1 | contig 26042 bp, 21 predicted proteins | sample C33_3DmetaG_FD_165048 | JGI IMG/M metagenome (GOLD analysis project Ga0222714, IMG submission 165048) | Estuarine water microbial communities from San Francisco Bay, California, United States - C33_3D | ecosystem: Environmental > Aquatic > Marine > Unclassified | place: USA: California...
CTCGCACATAGTGTTCCGCAAGAAGTATATGGGCTTCCTCGAGTGAACATTCTGACCAAGAAAACCCACTTGGAAGGGAAAGTGGTTCGATCACAATATTTCGCTCCTTTTCAAGTTCGTGACCACCCTCATAAACAATTCCATCTTGTGGAACTGGTTGTTTATCCCAAAATGTCCGCATTTGTATTACAATCGTCGATTGTTTTTAAGCTGGCTTAAAGTTTTACCTCTTAGTATGAACATAATACCATGTCTCTTGAGCAAGATTATACCACCGTTCCAGGTCAACTTTACGCCTGCCTCTCCGTTGTTGGTCCAGAAGCCCCGCAAAAGAATGACAAGTTTGGCATTAAAATCCGCGGTGCATTCGCATCTCGCGATGAAGCTGCGTCTCACGCCAAACGTCTTCAAAAGGAAGATGCAACATTTGATATCTACGTGGTTGACATGTATAAGTGGTTATTGATTCCACCAGACCCAACCAAGATCGAAGATGTTCACTATACAAATGAAAAGTTAGAAGAGATCATGACTGGATACAAAGAAAATCAAGCACAAGCTGCTCGTATGTTCCAAGAAAGAAAGTCTGCTATGATGGAGACCAAAGATTACATCTCACCCGGTGACGAAAATTCAAAGTTTTACACAAAACCAGATGAACCACCAATCAGCCATCCAGCCGAAGTTTTGGAACGTATTCGAAAGGAAAAACCCGACACTCCGATGGAAGAGCTTGTCAAGGAAGCTGATGCGATTGTCGCCGCTGAAATTGAAGAACGTCGTAAACGTCATGAGATTGTATCTGACAATGAATCATCAACCGATGCTAAGATTGAAGATACCCCCGAAGAAGGTGAACCAGAAGTTTCATCCGCGTAAATAAAAAATATAGTATAATTTTAAAACGTAATGTTTAAGATCATTTTAACATTCCTCCTAACATCTGCTTTCTTTATTTTGTTTTTTATACCGAAAATGAAAATAGAGGATAAACCATGTGTAAATGTCACAGAAGAACCAAGTACAACGAAGGGTTTTGTCGAAGATACGTATAGAGGACCTATAACGGATCGATTTATACCACCAAAGGTGGGTAGTAATACTGGAACATTTGTGGGATATACAAATGTTCCAGAGTACAATTGGCTACATGGATTTCCACAAACAAGCGGAAAGGACTAAGTGTATCTAAGAATCACCGGTTGCATGGTCTTACCCATGAAGAAACCTAACAGGAATACAGCAAATGCAATTATCCATGTAGATTTATCAACACTTGAAAACAAATCATTTTTTTCTGGTTGGCTCATGTGATTTTGATACATCATTTGCTGAGGTTGAGACTGATAATAATACTGATCCATAGACCTGTCGTCTTCTTGATTACCCCTATTATCATCAATCTTATCGTTATTGAGAGAATCAATCGTTGGATCGTATTCAATTGGATTTCCTATATCAGTTTCCATTTTAATTATAGTGGTTTATTTTTTTAAGTCTATTCTTCCTCACTTTCATCTTCGTCATCAACGACGAAACCGTCCAAATTTCCATTTTCATCTTCATCGTCGTCGTCATATTCTTCACCATCATCGTCTGAATATAATTCATCGTCTGTATCTATATCCGAATCAAAATCCGTGTCGTGGTCTTCTTCAGCATAATCATCCTCAACCGTAGTTTCCGTTGGTTTAAAAAGTTCCGGTTTCTTTATGGTACGTCCAGAACGTGTTTTAGTCTCTCCCATTTTTATATAAATAAAGACTCCTGTTTAAGTATCTTTTCATGAATTTCATCTCTAATATCCATATCTGCGTAGAGAGCAAGCTCTTCAATACTATTTATGGCGTTTATCATGTACTCACGTTCCTTTGTATTCGTATATAGCCTTTTATTTTCTATATATTGTTTATATAAATCTGGGTGAATACCGGAATATTCATAAAATATATCAACTTGTGGTATCTTAATTTTATTATCAATATCTGTCATAAATGACGCAATAAGATAAATAGACGCACCAATGAGAATAAGTGCCATTCTTCTGATATTCCGCTTTATTTTTTTTGAGGTGGATACAATTCAGATATAACACTTGCGGACAAACGATGCGATTGTGTATTTTGTTTTGTACAAACGTGACATTTTTGTTTAATTGTATATTTATCTATCAGATAAGATACAGTAGCATCTTCATGATCACCTTTAATAGTTTCACAATAATGTGAAGTCGTTGTAACCAAATATCCAGACTTATCTCGTTTTAAACTGACAACATTTGTGTTCTCTTGACCTTTCATGAAGCGTCTAATAAATGTTTCAAGTTTTGGTTTTACATCCGATTGTTTAATTTGTGGTCTTTCTTCAATCTTTTTTATATTCGGACATGAATTAATTTCACTGCGATCTTTGTATAGCTTGTCTATTATATTGGGATGTAATTGATGTTGTCTCCCAAAAAAATCCTTACAAAATCCATCTCTACGATCACGTATAGTTTCACAACGACAAAAACATTTTTGAGTTATAACTCTACCACTAATGTAAAACCATATATGATTTGAACTATGTACTCGTTTTAAGTTTTCACAATACTTTGAAGTTGTGGATATTAAGTATGTATTCATGTGCTTGAATATTTTAGTAATAATTGCATCACTCTGTCCTTCCATATTTTGCTGCACAAAGTCTTGAATCATTAATTTAAGTTCTTCATCATACAGTTCATTATTTGTTTGTGTGTCACTAAAAGATCCTTCCCTAACAACTATTGGATGTTCAATTGTAACATATGAAGTCTCATTTGTACGGACTTCTGACATTTTCAGAATATTTACATCTGGGTGTTGTTCAATTCTCAATAAACTACTTAATGGTCCATGTTTATAAATAAATAAGGGAAGATACGCCACTTCAACTATTTTACCTGTTTTCTCGCAACCATCACACCCCCGACCACTACATGTCATATGCTTTGCTATTTTATGAGACCACGGCATTCGCAAACCACTTCCCTTTGTTTTTCTTTGTAGAATTCCATATACAGAGGAATCAATAATTTCATTCCAATCTGATGCACCTTTTGCCTTTGAGAGAGCCACTAAAATATGTTCACGAAGTGCTAACGCTGATACTTGGTCAACTACAAAACCATTCCAGTTCATATGAATACCAGTTTTTATATACTCACCACTCTTCTTTGGGGGGGACACGGATATGAGACACTCTTTACCCCCATGACGCTTCACTTTATCACATATGATCTTACAAATATCTTGTATTTCTTCAAGTGTGAGCGCTCTATTATCCTTGTAATCGATATCAACAAAAAAGTTATAAGTTGGTGTCTTTTGTTCGACAACAAAAAGCTGTTCACCTGAACAAATGGCATCTATATATCTTTGACGAAATTCATCCAATCTATCAAATGGCACCGAAAGGAATCCTCCATCCATGAGCACATGTGATACATTAGTTTTAGTTGTAAATTTCTGTTCTTTGCACCAATTTTTAAACATACCTTTGTATTGCGTCTATTCTCTATACCCCACCATACAAGATACATCTTGAAATTCAATTGTTTCTGAAAGATGTTTCTTGATAGTTAAAAGTTCGTAGACAGTTTTTTCTTCATTTTCCTGTACCCATTCGTCAATTTCGTCGTCACATAATCCACGATTTGTTTTTAAAAGATCTCTAATCTGTATTAAAATATAGGACTTCGATTTCATTCTACTTAATAGAGAATGTTTTTCTATTCAAAGAAGTCACACACGAATAAAACTCTGGATTTTTGAGAACATTATCCACTATGAGTTTCCATCTTTTACGAGTATTGAATTCTTCAAGGGTATCAAAACTCATATAATCATTCTCGTCATAAGTTTTTTTTATTGGTTGTTTTTGCATTTTTTTAATGTTTGTTTGTTGTTTTTCTTCATAAAATTTTTTTACAAGCGCTTGTTGATCATTCTTCTTATAATCTACAAAGAACACAAACACATTGTATTCAAGTTCTACTGTTGGACTTTCTCTAACTATAAACTTATATGTTGTATACTCACCACTCTTGAGTGATACTGTACCTCGCGTTTCTTCCTCCAATTCCCTAAGTGCACAACGGAGAGGATTAAAGATCTCTCTCCGTCTGCATCCTCCTGTAACAAAAATCCAATCCTTGAAGCGCCGATCTCTCACCGTGAGAAATTTTGGCTTTTCGTCAGCAAAGCTGACTGGTATCGCTATAGCTTTGTACTTTTTCATTGCGCATTCGCAAGTTATAATAAATGAATATGTTTATTCTTCTAATTTTTCAATTTTTTCTTCGACTTCCGGTTCTGGTTGATGTTCATATTCATCCTGATCTTGAATTTCACGTTGCATGGAAAGTTGATGCATGAACTGAGACGAAAAATTCTTAAAATTTTCAACTTCTGTTTTTGTCTTGTTTACTTCTCTAAACAAGAAAATAACACTCGCAATAGCCACAATTGTGGCAATCATCATTAGAGTTTCTCTATCCATCTGAATCATTATAGTCTAAGAGTGACTCTTCTTTTTAAGTAAGGACACCCATCTGAGTTCGACCGGGTTGGGGGCAATCGTATGGACTTTGGGCAAATTGTACGGCTTCGTAATGCGCATGTTGACAGGATTTGTCTGTTGGGAGTTTTGGTTGTCCAACAATTTTTTCAAGTGTCCTGGATTTTGGATCGTACGTCAATACAAAAACGATAGCAAGAAGGAAAACAATGTTCCACATTGTGTTTTATTAATTACAGAGAGATTTAGTTAGAGTACAAAAGACCACCCATACCATTTTCTATGCGGAGTACGTTATAATTGACTGCGTAAATATTCTTGTCACAGTCGCGAGCACTGTTGATGATGCGCGCCGAATCAAGGCGTGAGAAGTTGAGAGATCCGGTTGGTTGAAGCTTGCCAGTATCGAGACAGAATGGATACGTAAACAAAGTCTTAGCAGTGGCTGGCAAAGAACCATTGGACGTATGGTAGTAGAGTGGCACAGTGGTGAAGTTTGGATCAGCAAACTTGAAGTCAGCCACATCAGTACCATTAATTTGAAGCTTAAGCTTGTTATCATCGTTGAGAATCGACAATGCACTGGTATCCGCAGCAGCCAAATACTTCACTGGATGATTGAAGTTGAGTTCTTGAATCTTGTTACCAGATGCGATAGCCTTTTGAACTTGAGTCATCATCATATTTTGTGGTTGAGACGCAAAAACTTCGCGTTCTTGGGTATCCAAGTAAGCATAGTTCGCGTAGACATCCCACTTTTTACTGGAATCTGTGGCATTGGCACCCCATGTAATACGAAGTTCCACATCATGGTACTGGAGTGCAATCAATGGAAGTGCGGATTGCCAGTTTTCACAGAAAGAAAATCGGAGGGGATAGAATCGTTCATTGGTAGAACCACCATAAATATCACCCGACACTGACTTGGCTGATGTTGTGGCAAGAAGAGTTGGTGCAATAAGGGTCGAGAAAGTTGAATCTTGTTCGTCGACAACCTGACCACCGACGAGAAGTTCAACCTTGGAAATCATAGTTGTCCAATCCGCGATCGCAACGGTTTTAGCACCATCATTGGGGACAAGGTAGACATATCCGAGGAGATCACCCTTGCGTTCAAAGCGTACGGTAGACATACCATTATTAGATACATTCCCCTGGATTACCTGACGTTCCACAGTTTGTGAAAAGTTGGTATGACGTTTATAAGTAGATCTGAAGAAACTGACTTCGGGCTGTCCGACAAGGTGTACATCCTGAGCACCCACGGCTACGAGTTGAGCGATACCACCAGACATTTTATATTATAGTGAGAGTTTTTTTTAAGTTCATCCACAATGATACGTACATCCAACATAAGCTGCCACCCATATTGCATTGGCTTGGTCGGTTATGATACCAGAAGTGTCCAAATATCGTATAATATATGCAGGTTGTGTTTGATTGGTGTCTTCCCATTGAAGACGTCCATATTCATCAAGGACATTTATACCGTCTTCACCCTTTTTAATGACTTGAACTGATATATTTGGAGGATTAAAATCACAATCCATTGTTATTTTAGCAACTGTATAGTTTTTGAGTGTATCCGAATCTTGTTTTTGTCCATATCCGGATATATTTGAAGTTGTTATGTAGTCACCCGTTTCTAAGTTTCCATTTGTATTTACAACCCATAGTGCGCCTTCACCTATTGAGTTTACAATGACCCTGTCATCTCCAAGCTCCTTGAACCCTTCTACGGTGACAGCTATATTATTATATTTTCGTGTAGTTGTACCTCTAGATTCAAAACTATTTACAACACCAAAAACATTTCTATCATATGCTGTATTTGAAAGGGATACGACTGGAAGTGATTCACTTGATTGAATAGCTTTTGATCCAGTGACAAGTTGTCCATTCAGGTTCATATACTTATTCTTATTTGCGGATACTATCAGTCCTTGTTTCATATTTTCGCATGGAAAGCATATGTGTTGACCCGTAAATGTTTTATAAGTACTAAAACCTTTTGCAAATGTCGCATATTGGTTTATGTTAAGTTTGTTATATATTGGAGTGCGATTATAAAAGAATGCACGCCCAGTATTTGAGGCTGAATTATCATATTGTGATGATCCAACCAAAATATCATTACCATCTCCTGATAGAGAAACCCCAAATCCAAACCAGTCATTCGCGTTTCCATCATCACCTGGGCTAAGTGTGTGTATAAGAGACCACGTTGTTCCAGATCTTTGAAATACATACGCGACACCTTCATTTGTATTGACCCCATACGCCCCACATATGGCGATATTACCATCACCTGATATACCAACAATACGACCAAAAAACTGGTTACTTGTCTGAATTGGTGGTGTGAGTCTTGCTTCATAAGGAGTCCACGAAGACGAAGACTCCGAAAAGGTATAAATATATGCTTCACCACTACTATTAGCATATCTAGACGCCCCAACTATAATCCTATTACCATCATCTGATATACACAAATCAACGCCAAAATAGCTACCGGCATTTTCGGTTAATGGCCCTTGTTGTAGAGTCCATTCATTTCCAGATCTAGTATAGATATATGTTTTAGCTGATATATACGCCCCTACAACAACTATACTTCCATCACCAGAAACAGATACACCATGACCAAACGTATCACCTGCCACAGTATCCGGTTCTACAATTTTGTATTGATCCCAAATAGACCCATTCCAATATATTACGTATGCAGCCCCAGCGTTTGCTCCTTCGTCATCGTCCCCATACGCACCCGCTACAACTACATTACCATTACCTGAGATAGCAACATCATATCCAAAAGCGTCACCAGCTGCTCCATCGCTTGCTAAAATTGTAGCCGCAGCGGCAGACGTACTAGTCCAAATACCGCCTCCGGGTCGATCATAAATAAGTACTATACCTGTATATGAACTATAAGCGCGTGATCCTACAACGATTCTAGAACCATCTCTGGATATACCAATACTATGACGAGAAAACTCGATGTAAGTACTTAGACCAGATATTGTAGCCTCGTAAAACCAGTACCGACCATTTTTTTTATATATATATACATTACGGTTTCCATATGACCCAATTACAGCGGTTTGTCCATCATTGGATATAGCAACACTTTGCCCAAAATACACACTAGATGCGAAAATTGGTGAATCTATTATAGATGTTTGTAGAATTGTGGTATAATAACTATTGAATATATCTACGTATATGTTAGCTGAGTCGCTTACATTCGATATTCGCATACCTCCGTGAATATCTATAGATGATAGAGGAGTACTTGTTCCAATTCCAACATTACCCGTTGTGTAATAAATATTACTACCCGAAAGTGTCCACGGTGACGATTCACCACCACCACCACCACCCGTAAATTCTACACCATCTATATATAAATTTGCACAATTTATGATACCTTCAACATCTAGTGAAAATCCGGGATTTGTTTTTCCAATTCCAACCCTTCCTGAACTCGTATCTATATGCAGAGTATTGGCGTTTACCGTGAGATTTGACAGAATTTCAACGTCGCCATAAAATGTCTGAATATCGGTTGTCACCATCTCTTATTAATGAGATACAATTTTTTAACCACAATGATACGTACACCCAACGTACGCGGCTGTCCATACCACATTGGCTTGATCTGTCTGCGCACCATCGATTGTTAGATATCTCAAACTATACATTTTTTCCATTTTTTCTGTATCTTCCCACTGGAGACGTCCATATTCATCAAGAACATTTATTCCATTTTCGTCCTTCTTAATTATTTGTATAGGATGGTCTGGTGGGTTAAAATCACAATTCATTGTTATTTTTGCAACAGTATAGTTTTTGATCGTATCGCCATCTTGTTTCTGTCCATATCCAACAATATTTGAAGTTGTTATATAATCACCAGCAATAAGAGGGCCATTCGTATTTACAACCCATAGAGCTCCTTCACCAATGGAGTTCACGATAACTCTATTATCTCCAAGTTCTTTAGGTCCTTTTGTATACTCATTTGTTCGCGTGGTTGATCCAATAGCCTCAACATCATGAACAACACCAAAAACGCTCTTATCGTATGCAATATTTGATAAAGATACAATGGGTAGGGATTCACTTGATGTAATAGCATTCAAACCAGTTGTAAGTTTTCCATTAAGATTCATATACTTATTTTGGTTTGAGGAGACAACGAGTCCTTGTTCTATATTTCCACATGGAAAACATATGTGTTGACCCGTGAAGGATATTATAGCACCTAAAACTTGAATAGATCCATCTACATATAAATAATTTTCGGATGTGTAAATGTAAGCAGAACCGGCTGAGGTACCACCTGTATCCTCTCTATACGCCCCAACTATAGCTGTATTCCCGTCTGAGGAGATGGAAACGGAATTACCGAAATAGTCGCTTACAGTTGAATTCGGTACATTGATCTTGGTTTGTTCGCTCCATGTTGTACCCGAACGCGTAAAAATGTAAGCAGAACCGGTGTCGAGACCACCTGTATCCTCTCTATACGCCCCAACTATAGCTGTATTCCCGTCTGAGGAGATGGAAACGGAATAACCGAAATAGTCACTGGCCTCTGCATCGGATGCGAAGAGTTGGCCTTCTTGGCTCCATGTTGTACCCGAACGCGTAAAAATGTAAGCAGAACCGGCTCCGTTACCACCTGTATCCTCTAAGTACGCCCCAACTATAGCTGTATTCCCGTCTGAGGAGATGGAAACGGAATTACCGAACCGGTCACTGACCTGTTTATCCGACGCCTGTATCTTCTGTTGTTCGCTCCACGTTGTACCCGAACGCGTAAAAATGTAAGCAGAACCGGTGTCGGTACCACCTGTATCCTCTAAGTACGCCCCAACTATAGCTGTATTCCCGTCTGAGGAGATGGAAACGGAATAACCGAAATAGTCACTGGCCTCTGCATCGGATGCGAAGAGTTGGCCTTCTTGGCTCCATGTTGTACCCGAACGCGTAAAAATGTAAGCAGAACCGGCTCCGTTACCACCTGTATCCTCTAAGTACGCCCCAACTATAGCTGTATTCCCGTCTGAGGAGATGGAAACGGAATTACCGAACCGGTCACTGACCTGTTTATCCGACGCCTGTATCTTCTGTTGTTCGCTCCACGTTGTACCCGAACGCGTAAAAATGTAAGCAGAACCGGTGTCGGTACCACCTGTATCCTCTAAGTACGCCCCAACTATAGCTGTATTCCCATCCCCGGAGATGGAAACGGAATAACCGAAATAGTCGGTGGCCTCTGCATCGGATGCGAAGAGTTGGCCTTCTTGGCTCCATGTTGTACCCGAACGCGTAAAAATGTAAGCAGAACCGGTGTCGGTACCACCTGTATCCTCTAAGTACGCCCCAACTATAGCTGTATTCCCGTCTGAGGAGATGGAAACGGAATAACCGAAATAGTCATTGGACTGTTTATCCGACGCCTGTATCTTCTGTTGTGGAAACCATTCGATCTGACGACTATGTATTTCTATATTGGAAGAATCACTTACATTTGAAAGACGTAATGATCCATCAAATATTTCTAAATCTTTTTGGGGATTAATTGTTCCAATTCCAACGTTACCCGCGGTGTAATAAACATTAGTACCTGAAAGTGACCATGGTGACGATCCACCACCACCACTTAGGGGTGTACCACTTTTATATATTGCTGTACCATGTACACTAGTGTTAACATCTAAAGTGTATCCAGGATTTGTTTTTCCAATTCCAACTCTTCCAGATACCGAATCTACGTGTAATGTAGTCGTATTTACTGTGAGATTTGAGCCGATATCAATATCACCACCAAATGATTGGATATTGTTTGTTGCCATCTCTTACCACTGATGTACAATTTTTTTGAACAGGTTTTCTTCTAAAAAATTGGTTTCGTATTTAGCCACAGTGATATGTACATCCAACATATGCTGCGGTCCATATAGCATTTGCCCTATCTGTACGAGTACCATTGATTGTTAGATAGTTTATATTATAAGGGGTTTCGGTGTTAATTGAATCTTCCCACTGGAGACGTCCATATTCATCAAGTACATTTATTCCATTTTCATCCTTCTTAATCACTTGTACAGGTGTGTTTTCTGGATTAAAGTCGCAGTCCATTGTTATTTTGGCAACTGTATAGTTTTTAAGATCGTCAGAATCTTGTTTTTGACCATAACCCATAATATTCGATGTTGTAATATAGTCACCGGCGATGAGAGGACCATTTGTATTTACCACCCATAGAGCTCCTTCACCGATGGAATTCACAACGACTCTATTGTCTCCAATTTCTTTTGATGATTCTATAATTATACCACCTATATCACTGGTTCTTACTGTTGTTTCAATGTCTTCGATTTCATGTACAACACCAAATACATTTTTATCATATGCAACATTTGAAAGAGATACAATAGGTATTGACTCATTTGACTTAATAGCACCTATACCAGTTGTAAGTATTCCATTTAAAGATACGTACTTATTACTATTTGCAGAAACTATTAAGCCTCGTTTCATATTTCCACGTGGAAAACATACATGTTGACCCGTAAATGACATGATATCACCTCTAACACTTACATAACTATCAAATCGTAGAGCACCTGTGTACGTACTTGTTTCGGTAACATAATGACTATATGTATATATATCACTTACACTATTTGATACATTTGAAAATCGTAATGTTCCGGTAACTTCTAGATCCTTTTGGGGACTATTTGTTCCAATTCCAACGTTACCCGCGGTGTAATAAATATTACTATCTGAAAGTGACCATAATGACGATCCACCACCACCACCTAGAAGTGTGCCATTTATATATGCCGACGCGGTGTTTAGAATACCATTAACATCTACAGTGTATCCAGGATTTGTTTTTCCAATTCCAACTCGTCCAGATATAGAATCTACATGTAATGTATTCGTATTTACTGTAAGATTTGATGCAACTGTAACTTTACCACGAAAGGTCTGTATATCAGTTGTGACCATCTATTAATACTACGGTATAATTTTTTTAGCGTAAAATATACTCTAAAAAAATTAGTGTTTTGATTTTATTAATTTAATATGTAAATGTCACCACAACTGATGATGTACCTTCTGTAATTGTAGATACTACGCCACTTGCAGACTGTGAAATATACTCGATAAAAATATTGTAAAAACTATCTGCACTCATATTAGATGTTGGTGCAAATGATACAGTCGTACTCGTAGTTGTAAGTGCAGAATTCCATGGATTTGTACTTGAACTACCAAATATAGCCTGAGGACCTAATGATATATTATTAACAGGTGAATCCCCGTCCCAATCACCACCACAACATTCTAAAGAAAGTACACTCACACTTTCACCCGTTCCCTCTACGAGATGTGCTACAATCTTAGCGTAAAAGACATGGTTACTAAATGTAATCGTGATTTTAGAGTCTGCAATTGACTGTCCAGACGGGAGTTGACCCGCAAAACTATATGTCTTTTTGGCAACCTGATCCGAGTTTATAATAGTACCACCGTGGACGTGAAGATTAGACGTTGGTGTATTTGTACCAATTCCAACGTTGCCACTTGTATAATATATGTTACTGGCGGACGTAGTCCAAACACCCTCTGAAATATTAGAAAGTAATCCCCCATCACCTATAAAGTAGTTTGCTTGTATGTTACCCGTAGCCACAATACCAGTAGTTGGATTTGTAAGTTGAATTGTATTGGAAGTTGAGTTACTAACAGTAATTACATCATTGAATGTCAAAGTACTAATTCTGTTTGAATTAGAAGCCAAATCCGTTTCTAGGACACCGATTCTACTTGCATTAGAGGTCAGGTTTGTTTCTAGAACGCCGATTCTACTTGCATTAGAAGCCAAATCCGTTTCTAGAACGCCGATTCTACTTGCATTAGAGGTCAGGTTTGTTTCTAGAACGCCGATTCTACTTGCATTAGAGGTCAGGTTTGTTTCTAGAACGCCGATTCTACTTGCATTAGAGGTCAGGTTTGTTTCTAGAACGCCGATTCTACTTGCATTAGAGGTCATGTTTGTTTCCAAGTTGCCAATTCTAACCACATTTGATATAAGATCACTTGCGAGAGCCACACCTGTAAGAGTTGTTCCATCCCCATAATAACTACCCGTCGCGACAGTTATGTTATTTTGTACAAGAAGATTGCCATCAACTTCAACTAACATTACGTGATCTGCGTCTGTAAAATTGTCTATATGATCATCTGTAAATGTACTTTGTGTGTATCCAATTGTAAACTTATGATCAACCGCATGATAAATAAGACCGACGTTTGCATACACACCACCATCTTGATGTTCGATCATAAAACCGGAATCGAGATTAGTCGCACTATTGTTTGATCCAACTCCAAATATTCTATCACCAATAAAAGTACTCGTCGAAGCAATAATAGTTGTATTACCACTGAGTGTAATATTACCCAAAAATTCAGCTTCACTTGCTGTAATTATATATTTACCCGTAGAATCAACTAATACTGGAGAACGTATGAGTGCACCATTGGTATCAATCATTGTTAAGTATTTATTGTTTGGATCGGAAAGACCAACAACTGAAATATTTGAACTAAATGTAGTATCATTTGTAAATGTCTTTGTGCCACCAATTGTTATAGTGCCATTTTCTAAAGTGCCAATTCTACTTGCGTTAGAACCCAAATCCGTTTCCAAATTGCCAATTCTAATTACATTAGCAGCCAAATTCGTTTCTAAATTACCAGTTCTATTTGCATTAGAGGACAAGTTTGTTTCCAAATTGCCAATTCTAATTACATTAGCAGCCAAATTCGTTTCTAAACTAATAATTCGGTTCACATTTGACGTAAAATTTGTCACATTTGATGATTGAATATTTTCTAGTGCCGAACCATCACCAAGAAAGAACGCAGCCTCTATATTACCGGTAGCTACAATACCAACGGTTGGATTTGTAAGTATAATTGTATTGGAAGTTGTATTACCAGTGTCTGTCACAGCTTGTAAATTTGAAGTTCCCCCTCCTCCTCCACCAGACACGTTAGAAAGTAATCCTCCGTCACCAAGAAAGAACGCAGCCTCTATATTACCGGTAGCTACAATACCAACGGTTGGATTTGTAAGTATAATTGTATTGGAAGTTGTATTACCAGTGTCTGTCACAGCTTGTAAATTTGAAGTTCCCCCTCCTCCTCCACCAGACACGTTAGAAAGTAATCCTCCGTCACCAAGAAAGAACGCAGCCTCTATATTACCGGTAGCTACAATACCAACGGTTGGATTTGTAAGTATAATTGTATTGGAAGTTGTATTACTGACCCCAACTACGTCATTAAATGTCAAAGTACTAATTCTGTTTGAATTAGAAGCCAAATCCGTTTCCAAGTTTTCAATTCTAACCACATTGTCAAGCAGATCTACTTCGACGATTTCAAGTCTACCCAGACTATCGGACACACTTGTTTCCAAGTTTTCAATTCGAATCACGTGATCAGTTAGTCCTGTTTCCAACGTACCAATTCTAACCACATTGTCGGTCAGGTCTGTTTCTAGGACACTGATTCTACCAGCATTAGAAGACAAGTCTGTTTCCAACGTACCAATTCGAATCACATTAGAACCCAAATCCGTTTCCAACGTACCAATTCTAACCACATTGTCGGTCATGTCTGTTTCTAGGACACCGATTCTACCAGCGTTAGAAGACAAGTCTGTTTCCAACGTACCAATTCGAATCACATTAGCACCCAAATTACTTTCCAAGTTGCCAATTCTAATCACATTAGAACCCAAATCCGTTTCCAAGTTGCCAATTCGAATCACATTAGCACCCAAATCCGTTTCCAAATTATCAATTCTAATCACATTAGCAGCCAAATTACTTTCCAAGTTTTCAATTCGAATCACATTAGAACCCAAATCCGTTTCCAAGTTGCCAATTCGAATCACATTAGCACCCAAATCCGTTTCCAAATTATCAATTCTAATCACATTAGCAGCCAAATTACTTTCCAAGTTTTCAATTCGAATCACATTAGAACCCAAATCCGTTTCCAAGTTGCCAATTCGAATCACATTAGCAGCCAAATTACTTTCCAAGTTGCCAATTCTAATCACATTAGAACCCAAATCCGTTTCCAAATTATCAATTCGAATCACATTGTTGGTCAAGTTTGTTTCTAGGGTGCCAATTCTAACCACATTTGATACAAGATCACTTTCAAGAGCCACACCCGTAAGAGTTGTTCCATCTCCATAATAACTACCCGTCGCGACAGTTATGTTATTTTGAACTACGAGATTACCCAAGATATCCACTAGGAATATATTACTATCCGGGAGTACGTGTGTATCGGTTACTGTATTTTGTGTATATCCCATTGAGAATCTATCTTCATCTCCGTGATGAATAAGAGCTACGTTATGCCCGGGATGTTCCATAATGATACCGATATCATAGTCATGACTTGGATTGTTGTTTGCTAGACCTAAAATGCGATCTTCTATAATCACGTTATTTGAAGACACTATATAAGAATTACCACTTACAATTAAATTACCATTAATTTCGGTATCCGCGGAAATAATTATACTTCCATTATCTTTACGAATTGGTGAATCTACCAGATAGTTACCTACACTAACAAACGGTATATGAGTTTGTGTTAAACCAATTATAGATACATTACTTCCAACATTCACATTCCCAGTTGTTGTGAGACCTGTCACATTAATTGTATTTGACACTGTGTTCCCGGTATTAACAACCTGTGCAAGGGTTTGAAGTTTTGTGAGAAGATTGGTAGGTACGATCTTATTTAAAGAGTTTCCACCAGTTGGGCTATCTGTATATACATATGCTGGTGTGGCAGTAACAACATTTGCATTTGGGATAGCATTTACACGACCAACACCGGTTACCGATACAACACCTTGCGTCGCATGTGGTTTCACCACGAGACCTACATTTTGAATGAGGTTGGGAACTCCATTGTAGATGCCAATGGGTGTGACATTAGAAAGTGTACCAGGTACCGTGTTACTTACATAGACCGTTTCACCTTCTTTAAAGTTTGGTAAAGCTATAGCATCTGCACGACCAAACGTAACAACAAGACCCTGACCATCCTGACTTAAAGTCTGGTACAGAATACCAATTGCAGGCATTTTCTTGGGGTCGCGCGCATCCGCCTTATCAATGACGAAAGTATTATTACCAACTGCACCCGTTGCGTATACTACAGTACCTTTGTTTAACGCTACATTTGCCTTTGCGGACAAATATGTGTGATTTTGTTTTTGATTTCTCCAGATAGTACCATCATATACAAGCATATCTTCAGTTTCGAGTGTGGTTAATGTCACATTGTTCAACTGTTCAATATTTACCCCAACATTTGACGTAAGATCAGTTGTAAACGCTGTCGTCGGATTTGTAAATTGAATTGTATTAGATGTTGTATTACCAGTACTCGTAACTTGTTGGAGTGTTTGAAGTTTTGTGAGAAGATTAGCAGGTGCAATCTTGTGTAAAGTATTCGTGTCATCACTTCCGTCTGTATACACATAAGAAGGTGTATTCGTAATAACATTCGCATTTGGAATGGCATTTGTGCGACCGACACCAGTCACATTTATAATACCTTGTGTTGGATGTGATTTTACTATTATACCCACGTTTTGAATGAGGTTTGGTACACCATTGACTTCACCGTGTGGCACAACATTCGAGACACCACCCGGTATCGTGTTACTCACATAGACCGTTTGACCTTCTAAGAAACCATCGAGTACCATACCATCGGCACGACCAAATGTAACAATGAGACCTTCTTCATTTGTTAGTAAATTTTGATACACAACACCAATCGCGGGCATTTTTGTGGGATCACGAGCATCCGCCTTGTCTACATTAACTGTGTTATTACCCGTAGTCCCTGTCGCGTATACGACATCACCCTTATTTAATGAGACGCCATCTGCCTTTGCGTATAAAAATAAATGGTCTTGTCTTTGATTTGTCCAATTTGAACCGTCATACACAAGCATGTCTTCATTAGCCGGTGTTGTTATTGTCACATTTGACAATTGATCCAATTTAACTCCAACATTTGACGTAAGATCAGTTGTAAACGCTGTTGTTGGATTTGTAAATTGAATTGTATTAGATGTTGTATTACCGGTGTCTGTCACAGCTTGTAAATTTGAGGTTGATAATATGTTAGAAAGTAAGCCCCCATCACCGTGATAACGTACCGCGTATACATCTACATCCGCGAGAATATCACCAGCGACATGCAGTTTTTTGTCTGGTGTATTTGTTCCTATACCAACGTCACCATCCGTAACTAATGATGTAGTAATATTTGTAAGATATATTGTATTTGAGGTTGTATTTCCATAAGATGTTACTTGTTCAAGTGTTATATTTGAGAGGTTTCCGCCGTCACCTGTAACTATACCCGTAAACACTGGATTATTTATAGGTGCCTTTGTTAACATCTGACTTTCAAGAGTTCCAATTCTCACAACATTGGATGTAAGATCTGTCTCCAATACACCAACTCTTGATGCATTTGATGCCAAGTCAGTTTCTAAAATACCAATTCTTGATACATTTGAAGTCAAATCTATTTCCAATGTCCCAACACGTGCTGCATTCGACGCAAGATCTGTCTCCAGTGTACTAACTCTTACGTTATTTGAGGCTAGATCGGTTTCTAGTGTCCCAATTCGAACCACATTTGAGGTAAGATCCGTCTCCAGTGTACTAACTCTTGTGTTATTTGAGGCTAGATTGGTTTCTAGTGTCCCAATTCGAACCACATTCGACGCAAGATCTGTCTCCAGTGTACTAACTCTTACGTTATTTGAGGCTAGATCGGTTTCTAATGTCCCAATTCGAACCACATTTGAGGTAAGATCCGTCTCCAGTGTACTAACTCTTGTGTTATTTGAGGCTAGATCAGTTTCCAATGTTCCAATACGCGCTACATTCGACGCAAGATCCGTCTCTAGCGTGCTAACTCTTACGTTATTTGAGGCTAGGTCAGTTTCTAGTGTCCCAATTCGAACCACATTTGAGGTAAGATCTGTCTCTAGTGTAGCAATTCTTTCAACATTTGAAACTAAGTCTGTAGTGAGTGCAACTCCATCAAGTGTCGTACCATCGCCAAAGAATGACACAGCTGTTACGTTTCCATAGACATGAACATTAACATTATTATCGCTATTTGGTGTTAAATAGTGTTCGTATGCACTAGAATTCGTATATCCAATAAAAAATTCATCTTGAGCTTCTCTGTATCCAATACCAACATTTGACACGGCTGTCGAACGTGTCATTACAAATCCCAAATCAAACCCAGTATTTGAATCGTAGTTATTTTTTCCAAGTTCAACTATAGAGTCACCTATAAGTAGGTTTTGTTGTGTAAGGAGTGTCATATCTCCAAATACTTCAACGTTTCCTACTACACGTAATGTACCCGACACATGAACATTACCATGAACATCTACAATATTTGACCCATTTTCATCAACAAAAAATTTAGAACCAACATCAAGTGTGTGTATTGGATTCGAATTTGATATACCAACTGGACCATAGGTTATAAAACTTGTGGTTGTATTTTGAAATTCTACGGTTTGTGATGTAACATTACCCACGGATACTACATCATCTAACGACTTTAGGGCACTTACACCGGAATCTACAATCTCCGTTTGTGTAGTATCATACACAAGTGTATTGGATGTAATACTTGTGTCGTAACGAACAGGTGATACAAAAAACCCACTTGTATTTGCATCTATCAACTCCGATGATGCATTAATAATAATGGAATTTATTGCCTGTTCATTTGGTGTGTATTTACCTACTCTAATCCTCTCCGATCTTTCAATAGTATTTAAATTTTTCACCATTTATATAAGAAGTCATTTTATTTTAGCAAAAATTGGACCACCCAGATTTTCTATATCCAACAAACGTGTCTTTTTCTGTATCATAAATGATAAGACCCGGTTCTGGATTTTTAATATTTTCTATTTGTTCCGTTGTCATACGAGGAAGTAATAATCCACGTGTTGTAGAATTTATAGAAAGTGCAGCGGATGTATTAGCAGTACTAGAACCAATTGTTACAGAACCATTTCCATCTATAGTCATACTGTCTTGAAGAGTTCCATTTGGTCTTTTCGTTTTAAAAATAAGACCACCTGGTCTACCCGAGCTTAATCCAGCATTCGCTTTTGTGTATGCATTTATTTGTGCAAGTTCATTAATTTTAATTGCATCAACTTCCCCTAATACAGAAGTTATATTTGGGTCATTATATATTGATATTCTTGATGATGGAGCACTTGTTCCTATACCAACATTTCCAAAAGTTGTTAAAGATGTACTTTTATTTTCGAGTGTTATACTACATTCTGTATTACTTCCGCATGATGTAATACTTTGAAGTGTATGTATTGGTGGTACGTAGTCTTCTAGTGTTTGTATACGACTATCAAGTTTCGGTGTACATTCTTTCAATACTATAATTTCACTTTCTGTGTTATGTATATTAGATATAAATGTCTCAATATACGCGATATTCTTTTTGGTATCTTGAATATTATTTTCCAAATTAGTTATGCCATTTTCAATATTCTTATTCCAAATATTTATACTTTTATTAATATTACTTTTTGTTAAATCCAACGATTTATTAAATACGTCATTTAAAATATCTATTTTGGAATTAATATCTATTACATTTTGTGTAAGATTTGGAACTATTGGAATTCTGGAAATGTCCTTTCGTAACTGTTGAATTTTTGGATTAATACTCTTTTCAATATCGCTTAATTTATCGAGTTCGGATTTCAATTTGGCAATATTTTGTTCTATATAGGTAAGATCAATTTTTTCTGGAATATTATCTTTTATTTCCTTTTCAATTGTTTTAAATTTTTCTTTTACGTAACATGAATATTTTTCCAATTCACCAATACGTGTATCTAATGGTTTTAGACATGGTATATTATTTTCAACTGCTTGTATTTTGAGCTCTAATGGATCTAATGTAGGAATAATAGACTCAACGCGTTTTATTTCATTTTCTATTCTTTCAATATTTGGTAAAATCTGTTTGATTTCGTATATCTGTTTTGTATTTGTATCTACATCTTCTTTGAGAGCTATACCTTCAAGTTTTCTTCCATCACCTATAAATGATGGCGCGATAATACTCGATTGAGAATAAATAGTTTTTTTAACTCTGAGAGTACCATCCATGTAAACATTTAAAAGGTCGAGTGACGTGGTTTTCAAATCTTTTAATTGATGTATCGATATATTTGAGAGGAGACTTCCATCGGCACGTAGATCTTTAATGATTGTCAAATTTTCAAATGTATCACCAACTTTAAAGTCAAATTGTACATTTGAAAGAAGTCCTGCATCACCCTCAAATATTTTAGCTTTTATGATACCATCTACGGCAAGATTTTTGTTTATTGCGAGATGATTATTTTTTTCGGAGAATTTGATGTCCACGTTACCACCACCACGGTGCATCACAATACCAACATCCTGCGAATGTATTGGTTTTCCTTTTGCTATTTCAAAAATGGGATTATCAACATAGTAATTATGAACCACATTTGAATTCACAACATCGAGGTTTTCTACTTCTAATGAAGAGATCTTCAGTTTTTGACCGCCGATGTCGACAATTTCTTTCGTAATGGAATTATACGCTAATAAATTTGAAGCTTCTGTACACCGTATAGGTGATACATAAAATCCACTATGTTCAATGTTGTCAATTTTTATATTTGATGCATTCAATACTATTGAATTGTGTGGTTGATCACACTCGGTGAGACGTCCAAGGCGCACTTTATCTGTGGGTTGGGTAACACCTGTCGATTTCACCATTTTATATAATCCCTGATTTTAATTTGCGTATAGTAAACCCGCCATACCATTTTCAATCTTAAGTATATTATAGTTTACTGCATAAATAGTGTCATTTAATATTTCACTTTCACTATGTATTTTGGCATTCTCTACACGACTGAAGTTAAGAGAACCAGTTGGTTGTTGCATACTCGTTGTTAAACAAAAAGCGTGCATGAATACGTCTGGTGATGTTACGTAGTTTGTATGATAATAATGAGACACATCAATGAAATGTGGTCTGGCCCATCTATACGTAGTAAGATCTACACCATTTATACTTAGTTTGATTCTATTTGTAATGGATGTGAGTGGACTACTACCACTATTGTTTGAACTTGCAATAAATTTTACCGGGTGATTAAAGTTAAGAGATTGTGTGTGATCACCTGAACCAATGTTCTTTTGAACTTGGTAAATCAACATATCATGACTTCTTGAAGCAATATTACCACGTTCCTCATTATCAAGATAATAATAATTCGAATGACATTCCCATGAATAATTACCGGCAGTAGAACCCCATCTAATTCTTAATTCAACATCGTGATATTGAAGTGCGACAAGTGGAATTGCAAGTTGTGGACCTTCACAAAAGAAGAATCGTAATGGATAAAAGAATGAACTAGTGTTACTACCCCCTGGGTGTGGTCCATTTGAACTCTTTGTTAGATTTGATGCAAACATATCAACAGCTATATTTTCACAAAAAACTACATCCTGTTCATCAATGACCTGACCACCTATAATAAGTTGTACACTTTCTATTAAATTTGCCCAGTTTGTGGTATCCAAAGCGGTGCTACCATTATCAATTGTAAAGTATGTATATCCTAATAGGTCACCACTTCGTTCGAATCTAATTGTCGAGAGAGAGTTACTTTTCACAGCCCCATGTATAGTTTGTTTTTCAATGGATTGCGAAAAATTTGAATGTCTCTTAAACGTTGAATTAAAAAATGATATCTCTGGATTTCCAACAATGTATTCATCCTGAGCACCAATACATACTAATTGCACAATACCTGAAGACATTGTATACTACTTTACTATAAGAAAATTACAAGTTTGGTTTTCTACACACGAAACGAAGAACTAAAAAGTTGTTGGAAGATACATCAGGATTTTTAATTGTATTTCCATTTTGGTCACGAATGGTAACCTTAAATCTATCTATACGACGTATTGGATCAATATATTGAGTAGCGACTGGATATTCATCTTTGAAAACAGTTAGAGAGTCACCTTCCGTATGTGTGCTATTATTAGTTACAATACTTGCAAATGCATTTCGCAGAACAGTCATAGATGCCTGTCCACCAAGAATATTTGAAGCACGGTCATTGAAGTTTGAATCCAGTTCATCGATAGAAATGTAGCAATGTTCAGTAATCACATTCGAATGAATATGCGCCGCCAAAAGTCTAGCCTGAACGACATTACGAAGTGGTTGTTCAAGATAACAAGTGAAAGTATTAGCACTGGATTGTCCAATAGAATCTATAGTAATTGTGTGATATTCATAGTTGAGATCTGGGATAGTCTCAGTTGGTGAAGTGATCAACGCCATTTATATTAGCTTAGAATAAAGATCCACCGATACCTTCCTCGATGCCATAACTCGCTTGTTCATCCACAAGTTGTTGAACATTACAGATACCACCTGGAGTCAAGCTCAAGGTGTAAGGACTACCTTCCTTTGTGTGTCCAGGGGCACACTCTAACTTGTGCTCGAGATCAAAGATTGACTTTTCATTTTTGACTTGAATAGTGATTGGTCTGGGTTCATAATTACTTCGGATTGAAGTAAGTACGATAATGATCGCCATAAGAACAAGAATGGATGTGATGGCGTTACGATTTGCTCGATTGAACTGGAACATTTTATATTATATATATATATTTTTCTAAAGTGCGTTAAAGGTAATTTAATAGTTTCCTTATAGAGAGTAGATGGACGAAGAAATAATCATTGATCGAGGTGGCACAAGTGTTATGAAATTGGATGCTGATGAACAGGCCCTGATGGATGAAATTGAAATTTCAACTTCTCGTCCCCAGCCTGTACGTCGACCAGTCGACCCAAAACGATTCAGACCTCAACCTCAGCAACACCAAGAAGCTATGGATGCATTTGTGAATCCACATAAACAAACAGCCCCAATCCAATCACAACCAGATGAGGAAGTGGATTATGGCGACGACGAACCCATGTTTTTTGACGACGAACCCATGGGCGGAGATGATAATGAAGAAAAACCAACCAAGGGGTACACGTCAATTGACGAAGAAAAAACTGATTTGCTCAATAAGCTGTCTCGCCTTGAAAAGAAAGGTTTCAATGTGAATAAACGTCTCAATGCCTATTCAAATATTGAAGAATTGAGATCGGAAGTAAAACGTATCACTTATAGTATCGACGTGGAACAATCTGTACGATTTTCCAGGCGTATGTTGATCGCCTGTGTAACGGGTCTTGAATTTCTAAATAAAAAATATAATCCATTTGAAGTTCAGCTTGAAGGGTGGTCAGAATCTGTAATGGAGAATGTTGATGATTACGATGGTGTATTTGAAGAGTTATATGTTAAATATAGATCAAAGGTTACTATTGCACCAGAAATCAAACTTATCATGATGTTGGGTGGATCTGCAATGATGTTTCACTTGACAAATAGTATGTTCAAGACTGCACTACCAAATATGAATGATGTTATTAAACAAAATCCAGATCTTGTAAAAAATATGATGGCTGCCGTTCAGAATACAACACGTTCACCAGATCAATCCGCAGTCAATGCACCGGTTGGTGGTACCGGAGATTATGAGATGCGAGGACCAGGTGTTGATATCTCCAGTTTAATGGGTGGTATTATGATGCCACCACCACCACCAATGAACACTTCAATGACCAGTGCAACAAGACAACCTACAATCGAAGATGAAGATGATGACGTTTCCGACATTGTTTCAATATCAGGTGATTCTACAGGGGGTGAAGTAAAGGAAGTAAATGTTTCTGGTTCGAAGACAAAACGAACCCGAAAAAAGAAGAAGACTGAAATTAATCTCTAAGTAAAGTATAATAATGATAGGTTATTGTTCCCTAGAGGATTTAGAACCTCCTACACGGCGACAGGAGATCACTGTCGTAGAAAAACCCGAAACCAAGATGGGTATGGAAGAAACAGAATGTAATTATGCCGTAATGGCATTTATCGTGGGTGTTCTTATTTTGGCATTTGCTGATTCTATTGAAAAATAAATATTATCTTTTTTACCACATTTGATTTATGAAACGTGGTAAAAAGGTTTTTTAGTTACCGAATAAAATTTCTACCAGACCATTCTGGTACTCTAAAAAGTGAAGTACCACCATCTCATACACCTGTAGATACCAGATGGATAAGAGATTTGGGTATTTTTTAACTTTATCCACCTTCCAAAACTTTTATACGAGTTTCAAGTTCTTGAATTGATCTTATCAAGTAAGGTATAAGCTGGTGATAACTTACAGACGACGGGTTGGGTCCCCATGCACTATAGTCTGGATCATCTTGAAGGTCGTCAGAAGCTGCTATAGGCTTTTCCTCTGTTGGTTCAGCTCCCTCTGCAAGGATAACCACATGCCTTAGTTCGGGTGTATCGTACCATATATCTTGAGCCATAAGACCCGATTCGTGACCAATGATGTTCGAACTTTCTATGAAGTCCAACTTGTCATAATTTTGTGGTTTGAGTTTGAGAAGGGTATCCGTGGCATTCTCAATGAGGACCTCGTTGACTTTGACACGATCGTCGGAACTAACTGTGTGTATTTCACCCGAGGTTGAGTTCCAATAGAGAGCTGAAGAGGCTGTATTGCTTCCAATGGGTTTTACAAAAAAGGCGTCGGTTTTAGATGAATTAAGTTCGTATACTTGTGCGTTTATTATAATAGATCTGGGTGCCATACTTGTCTCCCCTGCGCGGTAGCCTATAGCTACGGCGTTCTCCCCTTGATTAGAGTATCCCGCGCCCCGACCTATAGCTACGGTGTTCGCCCCTTGATTAGAGTTTCCCGCATTCGAACCAATAGCTACAGATCGAGATCCTTGGTCAAAGCGCCCAGAGTCATGACCCACAGCCACGGATTGAGTTCCCTGTGTTGTCTGACCAGATTGATAGCCCATGGCCACAGATTGCGATCCTTGGGTGGTTCTACCTGCGGAGTAGCCCATAGCCACAGATTCAGACCCTTGATAGGATCGACCCGCTCTCGAACCAATAGCTACACAGAAAGCGCGTTGAGACGTTTTACCACAATGATAGCCCAAGGCCACGGATTCAGACCCTTGGGATGACTGACCCGCTTCGTAGCCCACGGCCACCGATTGTGAATCTTGTGTTTGTTCACCTGCAGTGTAGCCTATAGCCACGGATGCGGTACTTTGGTACGATTGTCCCGCATTCGAACCAATAGCTACACAGAGGTGGTCTTGAGACAATTTACCTGCATTGTAGCCCACGGCCACCGATTGTGCTTTTTGATAGGATTGACCCGCTCGGTAGCCAATGGCCACAGATTGAAATCCTTGGGATGTCTGTCCAGATTGATAGCCAATGGCCACAGATTGAAATCCTTGGGATGTCTGTCCAGATTGATAGCCCACGGCCACCGATTGTGATCCTTGTTCTTGTTCACCTGCGTTGTCCCCCACAGCCACGGATTGGGTCGCTTGGTACGATTGTCCCGCATTCGAACCAATAGCTACACAGAAAGCGTTTTGAGACAATTCACCCGCAACGTAGCCCATAGCCACGGATTCAGATCCTTGATAGGATCGACCCGCTTGGTAGCCAATGGCCACCGATTGAGTATTTTGTCCCAATTCCCCACATGTGTCACCAACAGCTACAGATTGAGATCCTTGGTTCACGCGCCCAGATTCATGACCCACAGCCACGGATTGAGTTCCCTGTGTTGTCTGACCAGATTGATAGCCCGTGGCCACAGATTGCGATCCTTGGGATGTCTGTCCAGATTGATAGCCCACGGCCACCGATTGTGATCCTTGTTCTTGTTCACCTGCGTTGTCCCCCACAGCCACGGATTGGGTCGCTTGGTACGATTGTCCCGCATTCGAACCAATAGCTACACAGAAAGCGTTTTGAGACAATTCACCCGCAACGTAGCCCATAGCCACGGATTCAGATCCTTGATAGGATCGACCCGCTTGGTAGCCAATGGCCACCGATTGAGTATTTTGTCCCAATTCCCCACATGTGTCACCAACAGCTACAGATTGAGATCCTTGGTTCACGCGCCCAGATTCATGACCCACAGCCACGGATTGAGTTCCCTGTGTTGTCTGACCAGATTGATAGCCCATGGCCACAGCTTGCGATCCTTGGGATGTCTGTCCAGATTGATAGCCCACGGCCACCGATTGTGATCCTTGTTCTTGTTCACCTGCGTTGTCCCCCACAGCCACGGATTGGGTCGCTTGGTACGATTGTCCCGCATTC
>Ga0222714_10001525_pt1 | contig 26036 bp, 30 predicted proteins | sample C33_3DmetaG_FD_165048 | JGI IMG/M metagenome (GOLD analysis project Ga0222714, IMG submission 165048) | Estuarine water microbial communities from San Francisco Bay, California, United States - C33_3D | ecosystem: Environmental > Aquatic > Marine > Unclassified | place: USA: California...
CTCGGATAAGAGCATCTTCTGAACCAAACATTTCCTTGGCGATTTGTTTTGCCAGGTGGGTCTTACCTACACCCGTTGAACCCAAGAAGATAAATGAACCAATTGGACGGTTGGGGTCTTTGATACCGATTCGGTTTCTACGGATGGACTTAACGATTTTGGAAACCGCCTCATCCTGTCCGATAACTTTCAACATCAACTCCTTATCCATGTTGATAAGAGCGTTGGTGTCATCGATGGACATTTTGCTCACAGGGATTTTTGTCATGTTGGAAACCACATCAAACACTTGTTCGACAGAGATGGGGATTCGAGTTGTTGAAGATTCTTGTTCGAACTTCTTTTTCTCCTCATCGAGTTTTGCCAAGATTTTGCGTTCTTTGTCACGAAGGGCTGCCGCCTCTTCATAGTTTTGCTTCTTGACAACATCCATCTTTTGTTGTTTGATTTCGGTTGCCTTTTGCTTGAGCTCTTCGATGATTTCAGGAATCTTCTGTTCAGTTTGACTGCGAGCACCTACTTCATCCAAAATATCGAATGCTTTGTCAGGGAACTCACGGTCGGTAATATAACGGTCTGCCAACTGAACACAAAGGTTGATAATCTCATCGGAATATGAAACCTTGTGGAACGCCTCGTAACGGTCCTTCACATTGTTAAGAATTTCAATGGTCTCGGATACTGAGGAAGGGTCAACAATGACCTTTTGGAATCGACGCTCCAAAGCTCCGTCTTTCTCAAATGACTTTCGGTATTCATCCAAAGTGGTTGCTCCGATACATTGAATCTCACCTCGAGAAAGTGCGGGTTTGAAGATATTGGAACCATCCAAACTACCTGATGAGTTACCTGAACCAATCAAGGTATGAATCTCATCAATGAACACGATGATGTTGGGATGTGATGACAGTTCTTCCAAGATAACTTTGAGTCGTTCTTCGAACTGTCCACGGTATTTGGTTCCTGCCACAACTGCGGTGAGGTCCAAGTTAACAATTCGCTTATCCAAAAGATTCTTGGGACATTCACCGTTTACAATGAGCATTGCTAGTCCTTCTACCAAAGCGGTTTTACCTGAACCAGGTTCCCCCAAGATAATGGGGTTATTCTTTTTCCTACGCGAGAGGATTTGGGCGATACGAACAATTTCTTTCTCTCTACCGATTACGGGGTCGAGTTTGCCTTGTTCGGCCAATTTATTAAGGTCACGGGAAAAGTTGTCCAATACAGGAGTACCTGAGTCGGAGTTCATTTTCTTTCTGCCGATGTTCTTATCGTCGTCGTCCATTGTCTCGTTCATGATTATAAAATTTGATTTGTACAAAGGTTAGTCAAAAATCGCACATTTCCAAATCTGTAACACAAAAAAATTGTAATTTGACAGATTGTCAGGTATTGGTTTATTTGTGTTGTTTTACACTGACACATTGTCAGTTATATGGTTTTGGTACAGGAGTTGACTAACAAGGGAAAAATAAACAATTAAAAAATTAAAAACATGTTTAGAAGAAGATTATTCGATGAATTTGATAACCTATTTAACTCTTTGATTAACCACGACCCTTTTGTAATGAAAGGTAAAACCTCAAAAGAGTCAGGAAATGATGAACACGGAGATTGGTCCAAAGAAACTTTCACTTCTGAAGATGGGATGATTCAGTTCACCACAATCTTCAGAACAAGTAAAGGTGATTCTGATGTCTCTGAGTCATCAGATATTAAACGACTTAAAAAAGAACTCGAATTGGCTGTTGAACAACAAGAGTTCGAACAAGCGGTTGAACTTAGAGATAAAATCAAAAATTTGGAATCAAACCAAGAAAAAATTTCGGACTTGGAAAAACAACTTCAAGAATCCATAAAAAAACAAGATTTTGAGAATGCTATTAAATTGAGAGATGAATTGAAAAAACTTAAGTAATAATACAAACCCATGATTTTTTGACCCCTGACGAAAGTTGGGGGTTTTTTATATTTATGATTATGGATGCTCCTTGGAAAAAATTTTTACATGAGGTATTAGAAGATGATTATAATAAATTAGTTGAACATTATTATCTTCTCAGAAAAATGTTTCAGAAACACAATATTGAAAATTGGCAATTAGAAAAAGGTGAGGGATTGACTCGGGAAATGTATATGATGAGAGATTACATCACTAATAGTTTGTCAAAAATTACAGGAGATTTAAAATCATATGGATTTTTAACACCAGAAAATCAACCTGAGTTTATTGATTACATTCAAAATAAACTCCGTATCATTGATAATGAAACACCTTTAAAAAATTAAATCATGGGAGTAAAAAAAGAAACTATTGAAGGTACAAAAATTATCAATGAAATTGATTCTTCAACCATTGTAAAAAGTATCTATGACACCGAAGCAAAAGATATGATTGTTGAGTTCAAAAATGGGACTCAGTATAGATATGAGGAAGTACCTCACTCTACTTACACTAAGTTTCGTATGTCAGAGTCTCAGGGGAAATTCTTTTCATCAGACATTGCAAAGAAGTTTAAGTATACCAAACTCGAAAAGTAAGGTATTTATTGAGGATGACACAATTATCCACAATTTTAAGAAGTTTTGCCGTTCACGATATTCTAAATCCTAAGGTTTGGGATAATCCCGAAAACGCTTCTGAATCGGTAATGAAACCCAAGGTGAGAGAATCCTTGATGAAAATCGCTGAAAAATTTCAAGAGACCTTGATGGATGATTTGGAAATTGAGGATGTTATCCTTACAGGAAGTTTATCCAATTACAACTATTCACAGTTTTCTGACTTTGACCTTCATTTGGTCATTGATTACAATCAGTTTGGAAAACAAGCCCAACTTTACAGAGATTTATTTGGTTTAAAAAAACAAATTTTCAACGATAAACACGACATAAGTATTTTTGGTTATGAGGTGGAACTTTATCCACAAGATGCCGAAGAGGCACACTTTTCATCAGGAGTTTATTCTGTGATGAAAGACGAGTGGATAAATAAACCATCAAAAGAAAAACCTCAATTGGAAAAATCAGTTTTGACCACGAAGATTGACTCTTGGGTCAGTAAAATTGAGAACCTCATTCAAAGTATAAAGAAAGAAGGTTTAAAGGCAAACGAGAAAAATATTGATAAGTTAAAAGAAAAACTTAAGGATTATAGAAAGTCAGGACTTGAAAAAGAAGGTGAATACTCGTATGAAAATTTGGTTTTCAAATATCTCCGTAGGTCTAAACTTTTGCAAAATTTGTATGACACAATAAGTAGACAAACCGACAAAGAACTTTCTGTCGAGGTTAAATTGGTAGATTAAGTCTTATTTTGACTATTTATTTATTAAGCTATTATAAAGCGGAGCAATATTTATAGAATAAACTCATTATGGAAGAAGTAATAGAAGCTGGACAGTATTCTTATGAAGAGTGTTTGAAATGTAGTGGCACAACTTCAGAAGTACCTATGCCTCACCCAATCTATTCAACCGCAGATAATATACCAGTTGTTCAATTAACTGCGGTAGAACTCGGTGGATTCAACGGATTAAACAATTAAATTTAAATAAAAACCATGGCAAAACTTAAACCAATCGGTAGTGAAAAATTAGAAGGTACCGAAAAATTGAAAAGAATTATGGAGATTGCAAATTATCAAATGCCGTCTTCTACTCTTTCTGAAAGTAAAAGTGATTATTCTATCGGTCTATCCGATGGTCACCACTATCATATTGTGAAAGAAAAACAAGGTTATATTATCAAAAGAGGTTTGAACGAATCATCTTTGGATTATATGGGGCCAATAAAAAATAGAAAATATTACACTTCTTATAGTCAGGCGTTAAAAAAGTTGAATCTTATTATTAAAGAGACAAATGAACTTAACGGAGAATCTGAGGAGGTGAAACTTTTCGGAGAGCAAAAGAAGTTTGTCCTTAAAACTCCTACACCTCCGGCACCAGCACCTGAGATGGATATTCCAGCAGTACCAGCAGAACCAATGGCTCTCCCCGAGCCCGAGTTACCTTCACCTGATATGGGTGGGGCAGATGAAATTGATGCTGAAATGAATTTAGATATGGAAGTTCCCGCTGATGAACCAGCTGATATGGGTCAAGAATTGGAGGACAAAGTTTCTTTTAAGTTAATTCAGAAACTCACAGGTAAACTCACTCAAAAAATGAGAGCTCTTGAGGACCAAGAAGGTATGACATCAGAAAATATCAAATATGTTATCAATATGGTTCTTTCAGCGTTGGATTTAACAAAATTAGAACCCGAAGATATGGAGGACATCATGTCTAAGTTTGAAGATATGGAAGCTGATGTTGAAATGGAGGAACCAGGAATGGGTGGAGATGAACTCGACTTGAATATGGACGCTGAAGTTTCGATGGAAGAACCAATGGAAGGTATGGGTTCAGAAGATTATGATTTTAATCTTTCTATCGGAGAAAGTAAAATTGATAGAGTATTGAGCAAGTATTTTGAAGTTTCCGACTCTGAAGTTGAATTATCTAAAAAATTGTTTGAAGGAAGACAAATTGAAAAAAACAACAAGATAAATTCTTTCAACTCTAAAATTGAAAACTTGTCCGAAACTATCGAACAAGAATTAGCTGGAAAGAAATTTTTGGAGGAAAATACTGATTTCGAATTTGTTGGTAAAACAAACAAGAAAAATTTAGTGTTCGAGAATCAAAATAAACAAATTAGAATTTCGGTTGAAGGTATAGTTCTATGAAGCGTTATCTAACTTATATTAATGGACTTGGTCCTGATTATAAGGGTGATAATCTCTACGAATTCATTTTCTCTGAAAGTTTAGATGTATGGGGTACCTCTTGGGAATCTTCTCCCGCCAACAGTTACCCCACACCACCTGACTTAGAATTCATTAACAAAGTTGGTGTTTTAAGAAATTCTAACATCAAATTGGAGTTAATTCAAAATTCCAACTACTTTAATATGTCCGATGCCATGGACGGAGTAATAGCATTAGGTTGGGAAGTTGAGGATTATGATGAAAACAACAGGTTGGTTTTAAAATTTGGGGAGGAGGAAACCTCTATTAAAGATAAATTATATTCAAGAGATTTAGTTCTCGAATTTGAAAAAAATGTTGTTTATGAAAACTAAAGACAAAATAATTAAGTTGATTGAAATGGGACTTCCCACTTCAACTTTGTCAAGGATGGATGAAAGTGAGATTGAACTTCTTTTGAATAAGATTTCTTTATTGGAGCAAGGGGTTGTTGTGATTTCTAAGGAAAGAGCAAAGGAAGACCCCCAATCGTTGAAAGATTTAACGGCACAAGATATCAATGTCAGAATCGAAGGTGAAGTATCAGAGGATGATGTAGACTTGATGGGTAGTCCTCAAGGTGGTGCAACAACTCAAGCACCACACCAAGTACAATCACCTGATGGTATGGATGATTTGGGCGACCAAGAAATAGATAAAAAGGAAGATATGTCTGAGGCAGATTCTGATGAGAACAACCCTTGGGCTATTTGTCACTCCCAACTTGGTCCTAAGAAGAATGCTAAGTTTGAAAGATGTGTGAAATCCGTTAAGAAAAGTTTGGAGGAAGGAAAATCACCCTACAGTTTTTTTATTGAAGAAAGAATCGTATCTTTGGTTGAAAATTATTTAGAACCCAAGATGACAAAAACAGAATTTTTGGATATGATTGCAGAACAAGGTGTAATTCGCCGTTCTGTTTACAAACCTAAATCTATTAGGGGAAAATCAGGAAAATCAGGTAAATCAATTAAAATGAATCGTCCTATTGGTGATTTGGGAATGTTACAGGCGTTACCCGAGGCGGAGACAGAAACCGCACCAGTTAAACCGACCACTAAACCTGATACCAAACCCCGTACTCGTCCTGCTCATCCAGGAAAAAAACCTTTCGAGGGACCAAACCCTTCACCCAAGGCTTCAAAGAGAGATGTTGAACAGGCAAAAGAGGATTTATTAAAAGTTATCCAAAACATTCTCAAAGATGGCAAAAAGTAAAAAAGTTCAGGAGCAAATCGATTACGGAGATTATCCCGAACGCATGGACCCAAGTTTAGAAAGAAAACTTAGGGACCCTGAAAGTCCATATGCCAAAAACCCAGCACTATCTCGTGGTTCTGAGGATGTTCAGAAATTGGTTACAAACCGATTCAAACAAGTTGTAGACAAAGTACGAGAGGTGACAGGTAGACAAACTATTTCATCTCCGATGCTTGGGAGAATGTTGATGGCTGAAATGTATCAAAAACTCCCAACAGTTATGAGAATCGAATCCCAACATAAAGATGCTCTTGAAAATTTAGCAATTGAAGCGTCGTTGGAGGATTCTCAAATTCCTTCAGATTGGTTTATCATTGAAGCCTACTTGAATCGTGAACCGATTGATGTAAGTAATTTCAGATATGAAGCCGAAGAGCTTGAGGATAAGAATGAAGAAGAGGCTGACCAAATCATGATTGACTCTGGTTTTGATGTTGGTGAACTCACTTCATCTGAAGCGTTAGAATTGGAAAAACATAAAAGAAATATCATTAACGCTATCATTCAAGGAAGTGCGAAAAAAGGTCACTACATTTTCCAAAAACCGGAAGTTCGTGCAAAATTGGATGAAATTGACCCTCGTCTTTACCCACTGTATTTGGAAATCATGTCTTTAAATGATTTCATGTATTTTACTATGGAAGATATGATTGACATGATGAGTCAAACAGGTCAGGGTGTTGCTGGAAAAGTTGAACTTGATGACGCTGGTGATGATGGATTTGAAGATGAAGAGGGTATGGATTCACCTGACACGGTTATCAAAGCCTATGGTGCTCTTTTCCCCATTGTTTGTCATGAAATAATCAAAGGTTTGGAGGAAGCAAAAGGTCGATATGGTTTACCTGAAGACCCTGAAACTCGTGAAAAGGTTATGGGTCAAACCGATACCCTTCCCATGGAAGCATGGTCTTTGAGAATTGGACCACAGATTGTTGAAAAAATTCGTTTTGTATTACCTGATGACATTTACGAAGAAGAAAACAAAGGCCTAATCAATTGGTTCCAAATGGAACTTTATAAACTCCCTGCTGAGAGATTTTTGGAAATTATCGGTAACGCAATTTCAGAAGACTCAGGTAAAAATTCAAAGGCAACCCAACAGTTCAAAGAACTTATGTCCGTTGCTAAAAAGAATATGGAGGAATACTCAAGTTTTGATTCAGACGAAGATTCTGACGAAGATGGATTAGATTTCTTAGCAGGTTTGGGTATTTCCCGTCCTGACTAAGAATAATGACCAAAGAACAAGTTATCATAGAGTATAAGAAGTGTATGAAAAGCACTCCTTATGCCCTCAAGACATATCTACAAACCTATGATAATACCGTTTCAAGATATGTTCCGTTAGAATTATTCCAAGACCAAGTTCAGTTAGTTGAGGATTATGAAGAATTCAACGAAAACATCGCTCTCAAGTATCGACAGGCTGGTGTTTCTACTGTTACTGCCGCATGGGCTAGTAAAAGACTTGCATTTGCTCGCAAAGAAAAACCTGAAAAAGTCCTCATTATTGCAAACAAACTGGACACATCCGTTGAATTTGCCAACAAGATTAGAAGTTTTACAGAACAATGGCCAGGTTGGGTTGGAATAGGATTCTCACCCGAAAAAAATTCTGCAAGACACTTCAAACTATCGAATGGTTGTGAGGTTAAAGCCGTTGCAACATCTAAAGACGCACTTAGAGGTTATACCCCCACCACACTAATATTTGATGAGGCGGCGTTTATTGAAGCTGATAGTGATTTCTGGGCTGCGTGTATGGCGTCTTTGTCTACGGGTGGTAAAGTTATTGTTATATCCACACCAAACGGTTTTGACCCCATTTATTATGAAATCTATGACCAAGCCCTTAGAGGGATGAATGATTTCAAAATCACCGAGATGTATTGGTATAGAGACCCTCGATATACCAAAGACCTCTATATGGTTAAAACCGAAGATTTGGTTCATTATCTCTTAAACAAAGAAGAATACCCTGATGGTATCATTATCGATTTATCAGGAGAAAACAGTAGAGAAAGACAACTCACAACTCTTCACCAATATATTGAAGATGGTTACAAACCGTGTTCTTCATGGTTTGAGAGTATGGTGAAAAAACTTAAATATGATAAAAGAAAAGTTGCTCAGGAATTGGAGTGTAATTTTTTGGGTTCGGGTGATAATGTATTTGAGGCTCAGATGGTTCAAACAATACAAAAAAACGATATTCGAGAACCTCAAGCCAAATTAGTGGGTGGTCAATTATGGATATGGAAAGAACCTGAAAATGGTCACAAATATGTTATGGGTATTGATGTATCTCGTGGAGATTCTGAAGACTTTTCATGTATTGAAATAATTGATTTCGATACTCGGGAACAAGTCTTAGAATATGTTGGTAAACTCCCCCCCGATACACTGGCAGAAATTGCGTACAAATGGGGTTTGATGTATAGTGCCCTGTGTGTGATTGACTTAACAGGTGGAATGGGGGTTGCAACTGCTCGTAAACTACAAGAGTTAGGGTATGAAAACTTCTATTATGACGGGGTGGATTTATCTAATAAATGGAAATACGACCCAAAAATAAAAGAGAAAATACCAGGAATTAATTTCAACAACAAAAGGGTTCAGATAATTGCCGCTTTTGAGGAGAGTCTCAGACACGAATTCAAAGTAAGGTCTTCGAGATTGTTAAATGAGATGGGAACATTTATTTACATTAACGGACGACCTGACCACCAAAAAGGACACCATGATGATTGTATCATGTCAATAGCGATGGCGTTGTATGTGGCAGAAGCCGCATTCCCTTCGTTGGTTAAGGTTGTTAACCATACAAAGGCTATGTTAAATTCTTGGTCTACCGTAGTTACAGAGAACAAGGAAAAATCCGAATTTTTCAATCCTGCAATACCCCAATCAAATCACCCCAATATTAATCAATACAAAAATTATACAGCAACGAGGGGGGACTATGAAAAGTATGGTTGGTTATTTGGAAGGTAAAACTATTTATAATAGTTCACAAAAGATTAAGTTTAAGTAAACATGGAGAATAGAAGTTTTACAGTTTGGCAACGACTTTCAAGAGCGTTGGGTCCTGATGCGTTAATGAATCAAGATTTTCCTGTATACAAGTTAGACAAAAAAGAATTACTTCGTACAACAGATAAAGCTGAGTATGAAAGAGAGAAACTTCAAGCTCGTCAATCGTTTTATTTGGCGAACCAATTTGCCAAGGTTGAAAACAACCTTTATACCCAAGCCATTTATTATGAACCAAACCGTTTGGCTTCATACTACGATTATGAATCTATGGAGTATACTCCTGAGATTTCTGCGGCTTTGGACATTTACGCAGAGGAATCTACCACTCCTAATGAAGATGGTGTTATTCTTCAGATTTATTCTGAATCGAAGCGTATTAAATCTGTATTGGTAGATTTATTTAATAATGCCTTGGACATTAACACCAACTTACCTATGTGGACAAGAAACACATGTAAGTATGGTGACAACTTTGTTTATATGAGATTGGACCCTGAAAAAGGGGTTTTGGGTTGTCAACAATTACCCAATATCGAAATAGAAAGATATGAACAAGGTTTATCTACTCGTAATGCCTCAGTAGGGGTTCCGGGAAATGCTGATGACAAAGGTTTGAGGTTCACTTGGAAAACTCAAAACATGGAATTCCAACCATGGGAAATTGCACACTTTAGATTATTAGGTGATGATAGAAAACTTCCTTATGGTACTTCAATGTTGGAAAAGTCTCGTAGAATTTGGAAGCAACTTTTATTATCTGAGGATGCGATGTTAATTTATCGTACATCTCGTGCACCTGAAAGAAGAATTTTCAAAGTTTATGTTGGAAACATGAATGATGATGATGTGGAGGCGTATGTACAAAGAGTTGCCAACAAGTTCAAAAGAGACCAAATTGTTGATTCGAAGACAGGTAATGTAGATATGAGGTTCAACCAAATGGCTGTAGACCAAGACTTCTTCATTCCGGTAAGAGACCCATCACAACCTTCTCCAATTGAAACTTTACCTGGAGCACAAAACCTATCTGAAATTGCCGATATTGAATATATCCAAAAAAAGTTGGTTACAGCACTTCGTATTCCTAAAGCATTCTTAGGTTTCGAAGAAGTTGTTGGGGATGGTAAAAACTTGGCATTACAAGATATTCGTTTTGCTCGTACAATCAATAGAATTCAAAAATCTATGATTCAAGAGTTGAACAAAATTGCCATCATCCACCTTTTTATTCTTGGATTCGAAGAAGAGATTTCTAATTTTACTTTAGGTCTTACTAATCCATCCACACAAGCTGATTTGCTTAAGGTAGACATTTGGAAAGAAAAGGTACTTCTTTACCGTGATTTGGTTAGTGACCCTGGAAATGGAATTCAGCCAGCATCTTCGACATGGGCGAAAAAACATATCTTCAATTGGTCGGATGACGAAATTAGAACAGACCTCCTTCAACAAAGAATGGAGAGGGCAATCGGTGAAGAACTCAAAAATACACCAACCGTTATTTCCAAAACAGGTTTATTCGACCAATTGGATAAACTATATGGTAACAAACCTGGTGAGGGTGGTGCTCCACAAGCACCTCCAGGAGAGACTACTGAACCTGCAGGCGCTGCCTTTGGTGGTGGTGGAGGATTCGGAGGAGGTCCTGAACTTGGAGGCGAATTAGGTGGAGAACTTGGTGGTGAGTTAGGTGGTGAAACACCTGAAGCCGGAGGTGAAACAACTCCACCAGCACCTGAAGAAGAATTGACACCTGAATCAGTTAAAGACAAAGATATGAACTTGTTGATTGAAACTGATTTATATGGAAATAAGTTTTTAAATTTGGGTGTTGCTCAACAAAGTTTAGGAAAAATGGAAGAAGAGTTAGACAAGTTGTTAAATTCCTAATATTTATTAGTGAATAAATACAACCTCATGACCTTCGGACAAATCAAATCAGTTATCGAAAAAAATCTTGTAGAGTCTTACAAAGATAATTCTACTTTCAAACAAACCCTCAAAGAGTTCAAACATAATGTTTTGAAAAATAAATCTTTTTCAAAGATTTATTCAATTTATGACGACCTTTCTACACCACAGGGTCTTACAGAAAATGATGCCAAAGAATTTTTAGAAGAATCACTTAATGTAATTCGTCATTTACTCGAGAAGGCAACTTTACCTTCCAAGGGAGAAGATGCAAAAAATTTATATGAGGATATCGATAACTTAGTTTATTTTCACAAGGTTAATATTCACGAAAGAATTGAGTCAAAAAAGAAAATTATTTCTAAATTAACTGAGTCTAAAAAGGGCTTGAATGAATCCCCGAAAATTCCTTTAAAAAGTATGGTTTCAATTGCAAACCAAACTATTGGAAAATACATCGATTCTTTGGATGAAAACACTAAGAAAGATTTTTTCCATATTATTGCCTCAAAAACTGAAGATTTAGAAAGTGAATTTTCCACTCTCAAAGAGTCTGCAGTAAACAAATTGAAGGTTTTACTCTCAAAAGAAGAAGAGGTTGATATTCAAAACAAAATCAACGAGACCATTCAAAAAATTGAATCAGAAAAATACGACCAAGTAAATTATGTAAAATTGAAAAACTTGGAGGAATCTATTGTTCTAGATTCTTGAGTTTTTGAACATACTTCGCTTTAATCTTTTGATTTCTTTTTTTTACTGATTTTTTTTCGAATTCTTTTCGTGCATTCAACTTTTGATTTTGTCTGGTTTTAATAACCTTTGACTTCAGAGTTTTGAGTGCCTTTTCAATATTTTTATCGACTTCGACTATTAACATATTATAGAAATATTTGGTTTTCAACGAAAAGTTTCTTATTCTTTATAAAAAATAAACGGAGACCAATTTTATGATAAATGAAAAAAGGTAAAACGGTTAAGATTAACCAATATGAATCAATAAAAACATTATACGGAACAGTAGACTCAAAAAACTTCAAATCTCTCTACATAAACTTACAAACTTGGGTGTCTCCTACTAAAGAATCTGAAAATTGGGATAGGGTAGTTGGTTTACTAATAAAAAAAATCAAACAAAGTGTTAATGAAAGTATAGATACTGAATTGTTTGCTGACAAATTTATTGTTGATTTAGATTTGAGAACGAGTGGAATTCAATTGAACAAAAAATCTTTCATGAATTTAGAAATTAATTTGTATACTAAATGTGAATTGGATTTCAAAGGTTCAAAACTTAAAGAATCTATTAAAAAAATAATCAAAGAAATTTATAAAGATTGTATTATTCGTAATGATTATTTCACTTTTAGTCCTAGTAAAGAAAGGAGTAGAGTAAAAACATTACAATAACATTATATTTATCTACAAAAGAATATAATGAAAGATTTACGAATCCTTGGACCAAGAGAATCAGGTAAGGGAATTTTAATTGAGATGGACGCGGGATACATTTCTCCCAAAGACCCAATTAATGAAACATTCCTTAAAGAACAAAAAGAATTGGATTATAGAAATCCTTTTGAGTTTTATGCCGTACTTCAAAAATTTGGTGTTCCAAATAGAAATGGAAGAATCTATCCCGAAAAAATCTTGAAAAGAGAGGCGGACAGATATAAAACAATGATTAAAAAAGGTCTTTCAACTTCTGAGTTGAACCACCCTGAGTCTTCTCTAATCGATTTGGATAGGGTTGCACACATCATTACGGATATATGGTGGGATAACCATATTCTTATGGGTAAATTGAAACTCTTGACATCTCCAGGTTTTCATGAAAGTGGAATCGTATCTACTAAAGGTGATATTGCGGCTAACCTAATGAGACAAGGGGTTACCATGGGAGTTTCTTCAAGAGGTGTTGGTTCATTGAAAAAAATTGGTGAGCAAAATGAAGTTCAAGATGATTTTGAATTGATTTGTTTTGACTTAGTATCATCCCCATCAACCCCTGGTGCTTACCTCTTTAACTCTCCTGAAGAGAGGTCTATGTATGAAGAAAACCTTGAAGAAGAAAGAAAACAAAAAATTTCTGACTCTGGAATGGGTAAGTCAGTTGATTTAATGAAAAAATTAACCGATTATTTAAATCGTTAATTTATTAAACTATGGATGAGAAATTTTTTGTTGCTAAAATCGTTTACGACATGCCCGATGAAAACTCTGGTAGAGTAAAAAAAATCAGAGAGGAAAAACTCGTTAGAGGCTTTTCCGTAACTGATGTTGAAGCTAAAGTCACTACTAAATACACAGGATTCCAACACGATTGGAGAATTATTTCTGTTGTAGAAAGTAAAATCGACGAAGTGATTGAATAGATAAAGGTGGGGAGACCCACCTTTTTTATTTCCGTTTAATTCCATTTTCTTTTGGTAGAGATGGGATTAAACGGATTTTTTTGTTTTGTTAACTATTTATAAGGTACAATAAAAACATTATAAATGCAAGAAACTAAAAATTTAGTTCAAGAGGCTTTGATTCAAATGAAAAATGTTGAAGATGTTATAGCCGAAAACGCAAAAGGAATACTTGCTTCTACTATGAAGGAAGAAATCAGTCAGTTAGTAAAGGAATCTCTTTCTGAACAAGAGGACGATGAGGTTGAAATGGATGCAGAGTTGGAAATGCCTATGGATTTGGATATGGGTATGGAAGACGATGCAGATAATGAAGAATCTGATGAAATGGAATTCGATATGGATTTCGGTGATTCAGAGGAAACTATCGACATGACAGACATGTCTGATGATGAAGTCATCAAGGCTTTTAAAGCTATGGGACCTGAAGATGGTATCGTAGTCGTAAAAGACGAAGATGGTATTCATCTCACAGATGAGGAAGAAGATGTTGAGTATATTGTAAAACTTGAAGAATCCGAAATGGAGGAAGAAGGTGATATGATGGAAGAAGAGATGGACGAAGAAGAAATGGACTTTGCGGAATTAGACCTCGAAGAAGATGCTGATTTGGATGCTGTTCTTGATGCTCTATATGAGGCTAATGTATCTGAAGAAGACGATGTTGTCTATGAGATAGAAATGGAAGAGGAAGAGATGAGTGAAGATGAACTCGCTATGGACGAAGGTGAAGAATATGATTATTTCCGTGACGCTGAAGAAGACGACGCGGCTCATATTAGAGACCTTGAATTAGACATGAAAGATGACAAATTTCACACAGAAGATTACGACCTTTCCGAAGCTAAAATGACTGTAAAACCAAAAGGCGTTGGTATGGGAAGTCCTAAATTCAAGTATGGTAGTTCACTACCTAAGAGAGGATTCGATGACCACAAAAAACAAGGACCAACTAAAATGGGAACTGGTAAGGCTAAATTCGAATTCAAAGAAGGTGAAATGGAAGAAGGAAAAGACTGGGGTTCTAACAAACACGAATACAGACGCAAGAAAGTAGACGGTGTTGAAAAGAAAGCTGGTGAAGGTAAAGACGGACACTACAAAGACTACGAAGGAAAATTCGGTGGTAACAAAGGTGATAAGTCTAAGACACATCCTGGTAAAAAAGACTATGAATCCAAAGAAGAAGCGAAAGAAGCTGCTAGAACTTATGGTATGGGCTCGAAAGAAGGTAGAGGTTTAAGAAAAGGTATTACCAATAACAGAAATTATGTTTATGGTGATAATGGTGTAAAAGTTGAATCGGTCGAAGTAGAAATGAAAACTTTGAGAGAAAAGAATGAGGAATACAGAAAAGCATTGAATGTTTTCAGAGAAAAACTCAATGAGGTTGCTGTTTTCAATTCTAATCTCGCTTACGCTACAAGATTGTTCACTGAGCATTCCACTACCAAAAAAGAAAAAATCAATATATTGAGAAGATTTGATTCTGTTGAAACTTTAAAAGAATCAAAACAACTCTATAAGACCGTTAAAGATGAACTTTCAAATGTTAATACTAAGAGTATCAATGAAAGTGTTGAGAGACAGTTGAATACAACTAAGACTTCTGGTTCTTCAGCAACTTTAATCGAGTCTAAGACATACGAAAATCCTCAATTCATGAGAATCAAGGATTTGATGTCGAAAATGTAAAAATAAAAAATAAAATTCCTTAAATTAAAAAACAAAAATGGGAGCATTATTAGAAAGTGGTCTTGTTGGTAACATCGGTCTTAAGCACCTTAAAGTTATCAAAGAAGACACAATCAGCAAATGGGACAAGTTAGGATTCCTCGATGGACTTAACGGTCACCTTAAAGAGAACATCGCTCAGTTATATGAAAACCAAGCGTCGTATCTTATCAACGAAGCAGCATCGACTGCTGATACAGGTTCATTCGAAACTGTTGTTTTCCCAATCGTAAGAAGAGTATTCTCTAAACTTTTGGCTAACGATATCGTTTCTGTACAAGCGATGAACCTTCCTATCGGTAAGTTGTTCTACTTCGTTCCAAACATTCAGTCTTACACTGGAGCTGGACTTAACGAGCACTGGGCACCTTACGGAGCACCTAACGCGGCTGCAGGTCAAACTCCAACCAGTGGTTATGACTACAATAACACTAAAGACCTTTACGATAGATTCTACGAAGGTAACGAACCAGCATTGGACCCACCAGGTCTTTATGACTACTCTAAAGGTTCATTCTCAGCTATCACGGCTGGTACAAGAACAGTTGCATGGTTAGCTGACCAATTAGTTGTTTCTGCATATGGTCTTGACAACTATAGAAAAGTTATCATCATGATGTCAGGTTTCGCATCTGCGGGAGCTGGTCAACTTATCGGACCTAACGGTCAACCAATGGACTCTGAAGAATTCTTAGCAGACCTTACAATCAGAGGTGTTGCAGGAAACGCTTACACTTCAGGCAATACTGGTAACAACTATCTCTTCAGAGTAGTAACTCAGAGATACGGTAAAGGTATTGTTGAATACGGACAGGATTCTACATTAGTATTCCCTAACAGTGAGACTGGTGGTGGTACTTACTACAATGTATGTGACGCTGAAGGAAAAATTTACTTAGAAGTAGACCTTCAAGTTCCTGTATGTGTTGATTGTGGTGCATCTTCTTTGGATGGTTACACAGGTTCAACATTCGAATCAACTGTAGCTAATGATTCTGCTTTCAGTGCAACTTACAGAATCTACAAGAATCTTGAATTTGAAGATAAAATTGGTGAGGTTTCTTTTGACCTTCAGTCTGTGACTGTTTCGGTTACTGAAAGAAAATTAAGAGCTCAATGGTCACCTGAAATGGCGCAGGATGTTGCAGCATTCCACAATATCGACGCTGAAGCTGAATTGACAGCTTTGTTGTCTGAGCAGGTAGCTGCAGAAATCGACCGTGAAATCCTTAGAGACTTGAGAAAAGCTGCGTCTTGGAACTTGAGATGGGATTACAACGGATGGAAGCGTCTTTCTACAGGTGGAACCACTCCTTACACTCAGAAGGACTGGAACCAAACTCTTATCACCGCGATTAACCAAATTTCAGCACAAATCCACAAATCTACATTGAGAGGTGGAGCTAACTGGATTGTTGTATCTTCAGAGGTTTCTGCAATCTTCGACGACTTGGAGTACTTCCATGTATCGAACGCAGCACCTGAGCAAGACCAATACAACATGGGTATCGAAAGAGTTGGTACTTTGGCTGGTAGATATCAAGTTTACCGTGACCCATACTTCCCAGCAAACCAAGTTTTGTTAGGACACAAGGGTACTTCGTTACTTGACACAGGTTACATCTACGCACCATATGTACCTTTACAACTCACTCCAACGATGTATAACCCATTCAACTTTACACCAATCAAGGGTATCATGACCAGATACGCTAAGAAGGTGGTTAACAACCGTTTCTACGGTCGTATCACAGTTGATGGAGTTAGAACATTCGACTTGAGAGAATTGAGATAATATCTTCTGATATTAATAGGAAGGGGACCCAATTGGGTCCCCTTTTTTATTTCTTGTATCTCGAATTACAATATTTTGAGTCATCTCCATAATGTAAACATCTTAAAACACCTACTTCAGTTCGAACAGTTTCATATTTGTCGCCATAATAGGGTCGATGACCTTCCCAAATAGCTTTTGTTAAAATTAATTCACCATTGACAATTCTTTTAACTATTTCGTTGGGATTCATAATTTTTAACTATCCTTTTTATTGACTATTCTAAGAGATTTAGAGACTAATTCTGTTTCACTCATGTTGAATATTCCATGATTATGGGATTTTTCGATAGCAGAATAAATAACAAAAAGAGCCTGTTCAGAATTCAAATTATTCAAGAAGTCTTCAAAATCACTAGAATTGGTAATTTCAATTTTGTCAAAAAGAAATACAGGATTAACATTTTCCATTATACATCAAATATTTATAGAATAATAGTTTTATGAAACAAAAAATCAACGAAGTAACGGATAGTTTTAGTGATGAACAATATCAGGGTAAACTGAATATTACTCCAAGGATTTGGAAAAAAAATCAAATGGGGCCGTTTTCTGAAAAAGTTTCTAAATTCGAAAACCCTGAACTTTCTCATGATTCATACGATTGGGATATAAGTAAATCTAAACAAGAAAGTGAAAGATTGGAAAATCTCACCAAAAATGGGATAAAAAAAACAATTCAAATAAGAAAAAAAATAACTAAAGAGGACATTCTAAAAGAAGACTTGGCGGTTTGGTTTGGAAAAAAGAAAAAACCTAAGGGGAGTAAACAACCAAAAGGTCCGTGGGTAAATATATGTAGAAAAAAAGAGGGTGGTGGTCATCCCCCCTGTGGAAGACCTGATGCAGATTCAAAGGGTTATCCAAAATGTAGAGCCGCAGGAGTTGCTTCTAAGATGAGTGATTCTGAAAAGAAAGCCGCGTGTGCACAGAAAAGACGGGAAGAGAAAAAAGACCCCAAAGTAGGTAAAGGTAATAAACCGACAATGGTTTCTTACAAACCTAAAAAGAAAAAAAATGAAAGTCTCAAAGATTTAATTCACAAGGTTCTTAGAGAATCTGTGATGCACTAGAATCTATTGGTTTTTGTTCAAGTATTGAAGTGTCTGGTGTCATTTTCTCAAAACTATCTACTACAATTGTTGGTATTGGTTTAGAAACTTCCTTTTTGATAGGGGGAACTGTTTCTACTTTTGGTGGTTTTATTTCCTGTGATATAACTTTAACAGCAGTATCTACTTTTACCTCTTTAGGAATTTCTATCGATACTTGGCTTACAGAGGGTTTCTGAGTCAAACCTTCAACAACATGGGGTATATTTAAAACTATAAGAGATAGAAAAATAAGTGTAAAACCTAAAACGGAAAGACCCGTGAAATAAAGTATTGTGAATGGATTTTTCATTTCAATTGACTAAGATTTTATGGAGTGAAGATTTAATATTCGAAGTTATTTGTAATTCAAAATCTTCTCTTCGTTTTTCGACTTCGGTATCAAATAGAGAAATAACTTGGTTCCAAGAACGGTCTTGTAAATGAACATCATACGCATACACATGATTAATAATTTTAACTCTATGTGACTCCAAGATGATGAAAATATCATCATTGGCACTTCTGATATATCGTTTTTGAGTTCGTGGTGTTAACAATAAGGTTGAACCCTCTTGGTTAATAAATTTCTTACAAATCGCGATACTATCTCGTTCGTATATGGATTTGTCTTGTTCAGACTTGAGTAATTTCAAAAACTTAAGGGTTTGTTTTTGAATGTACCTACGAAACTTATGTTCAAAGTTTTTCATGTTCTCTTGTTTAAGAACAAAGATAAACAAAAAATTTTAAATCAACAATATGCTCCCGAACATCTTTTTTCCCCGTCGAGACCTGGTTGTTCTCCTTGACAAACTTGTACGGCGTAACCATTTGCGTAAGCTGAGGGGTAAATATCATACTTAGCCTTAGCTGCCTCCTTACCTCTTGCACAAAGTTTGGTTCCTGATTTTTTTCTTCCTTCCATCATTTCAAACCCATCGACCATTTCATTCTCACCATCTTCATATATTTCATTCATAAGAAAATCGAATACTTGGTCCATGTTTTCCTTTGCAACAGTGATATGGTCATCAGCCCAATCGTGTCCATTTTCTAAAATTTGGTGAATTGCAGATTCGTCAAGTTCCAAAAGTTTTTCAGCCTGTCTTTTCAATTGTTCCAAGTTACTGAAGAACATATAACGATTATGTTCGTGTTCCGCCTCACGGAGAGCTTTGCGAACAATACTCTTTAACTCATTTTCTGATAGTTTGATTGAATTACTCATTTTTTGTTGACGATTTGGAATTGTAATGTGTCTTTATAAATATCTTTTTCCCCACTTGTATTCACTCTGATATCTACAAAATATTCATTTGGTATTTTGTCTCTCATATCGAAGATGAAGTAATACTCGTTAGGAGTTCTGTTTACAGGGGTCCAATTTTGTACTTGTACTTCTGTCGTACCTTCCCTTACATAAATTCTGTAATAGATGTCGATATTTTGTAACATGTGTTGTGAAGACCATTGTTTCTTAGCAACAACCCCCACTTTACGAATTTCTGTGTTAAGGATTTTTTCATTCTGTAGGATACCGTAGAAACTAAATCCAAATTTCTCAGGTTCTTTGGACAGAGAACCAACTTGGATTCCAGCATTGTAGGCTTGTAATATAAATTGGTTGGTCACATTTGGTATAGACTCACCATTTACAGTTAATCCTGTCCATACATCATAAAATAAACAAGGTGTTGGTTGTTGTGTAAATATGTTTGGAACTGTTACTTCATATACCCCTTTTGTTACCTGACATGTTGTGAGACCCGAACCATTTGGAACAATATCACCGTTTTGGTCTTCGATATTAACACCAGGTAAATTATCCAAATTCACAAAGTCACCATTCTGATAAACATAAAGGTATAACTTATTAGTTTGACTCTTTAGGAAAAGGTTTCTGTCGTCTTGAATCAAATCATTGTAGTCAGTTAATAGATAAGGTTGGTAGAAGGTCTGTGTGTGTCTACCAAAAAACGCCACAGAGTACGAATCCGTCAATCCTGTGATGTTTTCTATGTCCGGCTTATAGGCAACACCCCAACCAGTAATTCCTGTCAGAGAACCGTTTAAAATCGAGTTTATCTCATTGGTCATATCAAATTGAATGTCCTCATTACCAAATTCGAAATGTTGTTCATCAACAATGGTTAATGCTGAATAGTTTAAACCTGTTAGACCTGTTAGAGAATTTGTATTGTCGTATATCCCTTCTTGTGACCAATTGTCCACAGTTGTTATTTGATACCAGTTAGACGGTCTTAGAGAAAAACTTTTGTTGTTAAGTTGTTCTAAGGCTGACTGTTGACCGGCAATACCATTTTTGGTTGTACCAAAGTCATTGTAGTCATAACCAACACCTTCATCCCAAACTTGTGGGTTTCCTGTGGAACCTGAAAACTTGGGGATTCTAAAAAGAATTAAATCGAAAGAGGTTGCTCTCTTTCTGGCATTACTCATAGAAGTATTCAAGAGGTCATCATCAAATGAAGATGTATTGGTCATCATCAAGGTATGGGTCATTCCTGTCGTACAACCCGTAGAAATGACTTTGTCAGAAATCATGTCTCGTAGACCCTGTAAATCAAGGTCAAAAATAAAACGAGTAAAACCTAAATTTGGAACGATTAAACCTGAACTACCAAAATTGAGCTCAACCACAGGGTTTCTTCCTGTGTTTGTATAAAGATTTGAAATAATAGTGTTGTTTCTATTGAAATACGAACGATAAATTGACATTACACTTTTTCTTTATAAATATCAATTCAATCGAATATATTGATTTAATACCTTTGTATAAGCCTCGTTAAGTTGTTGGATGAGGTTTGCAACTGAAGAACCATCCTCTGTAACTGCAATGGGGGGTTCACCAGGAAAACCATGAGTATGAGATACCAAGAATCTCACAATGACATTTAACAGTTCTAATAACTCTTCTCCTCTCACTAAACTTGAAGTGTTTGGTTGGATTTCAAGTGAGAATTTTTGTTCATCAATTCCATATAAGGAATTAGCAAAGTTAATTTTACCTTTACCTGGTATTTGAGATAATTGGGATAACAGATATAAATGTTGTCCTCCCATGGCAGCATAGGTTTCAGGTAAAGAAGTTGTTTCAATTTTACGAAAACTCTTAGGTACGAATTTGATAGGGTCACCAACTTTATTTTGTTGATAAATCAATCCATATCCCCCAATTTTATCAGTTGTGATTAATCTAATTTTCCCAAAAACTGTTGTTAAATTTGACTTGACCAAGGGGTCAGGTGTATTTTTCATCAGTTGATAAGAAGCATTTGTTGGTCTGAAATATATCGGGAATTTTTCGTCTAAAACACTAAACAAGAAAGTACCTTCAGATGTCTTGTTTTTGGAATTACAATCTTGAATAAAATTATTGATGTAATTAATTGCATTGTCCAATGAAAGTCTTGAGAAAGACTGAGTGGCTCGTAAAAATTTATAATTTTCAATTTCACTGTCGACTTTTAAATTTTGAGATGTAGTTACTTGGTTTGGTAACAATTTAAAAAGTCTAACGGTACCATTAAATAAATTAAAACTATTTTCAGGATTGGTAATTTCATATTCCACAAGGTAATTTACTTGGAGGTTTTGAACTTTGACATCGGCTTGTTTTACTGTGTTACCAATTGTAGTTCTATTTTGGAATTTACTTAATTGAATGAATGCCCTGTTTTTATTTCCAATTGGGTCTCGGTCTGAAACTAATTCACCATTGTATTTTCCTGCTCGAATTAAAACTTCATCTTGTTTAAGAACCATATCAGTAGAACCTCTTCCCATGACCGCAATATCTCCAGGGTCAGGGAATACACCATTTGGGTCAGGGTTTTTATAAGTTCCGTTAGGATTTCTAAGATTTTTTGCCCCTATTATTTGGACGCCTGAAATATCAGTATACTTTTGAGACTCATTGAAATTCTCATGTACAATATTTTGAATTCTATTAAATGGGCCTTGAATATAATACGCGTTTAGAAACTGTGAGGTATTTGCATCGTGATAGTATATCTGAATAAGTTCGTCCACTTTGGGAACTGCCCACATATAAAGAGGTAATAGTGAGTTGAATAAAAACGGGTCCTTTTCAGTCCAATAATCTTCAGGATTGAACCCTTGAATACTTTTTTGTATTGCACTAATATCGTCTGTAAGCACATGTGCTCTAACCCTACCCAAGTTGAGTGGGTCTTGGTTATCAACGACTACTGCATAAAACCAAATTCTACCCTGCATTTCTATCTTCGTATTCTTTTAGTATTGTATTGTACAATTCTTCGATTTTATCCAAGTAGACACTCAAACCTAAAATACTTTGTTTGGTGGATTCAAATTCTTCTGCCAACTTATCCATTGTCTGCTCCAATCGGTTATTAGGAACATTTTTCGAATCTTTTGCAACCTCTATCAATACTTTCAATTCTTCTTGTGTCATTTTACTTAGGTTTTCCAAAAATTTTAACTATACCCCCCGTTAATGGAGGAACAATAACTCCACCTTCTAATTTTCCATTTGCAACAAACTCATCGTACCCTCCCTTTTCAATTGCTGTGATAAAACGAACCATCCTGTTGGGTGAGCCGTCGGGTAGAGGTCCTGTTTTTTGTCCATATTGTTGCATGTATTGAATTATATTTAAAACCCCTCTTTCAGGACTCATACCTGGTAAAAAATCAGACAAAGCTAAAAACGCTAAATCTATGGGTCTTGGTGGAACTTTTGGTGTTCTCAAAAGATTGATAACCCTTTGTATTTGTTGGATTAAAGATTTACACTCTCTATAATTGATAAAACCTTGTACTAAAACTTCACCGTAATCCAATAAAGTATTGATTGCTTTTAATCTGGCATTTTTACTTGTTCGTGCAATATCCCGAAGTATTTCTCGTAACAGTTTCAATAGATTTTTCTTTACCATATTGAATAATAATTCTAAAAAACGATTGAGAATTCTTCCTACAACATTGAATACAAATTTTCTAAATTTTTTGGCAAATGCAACACCATCGTTTATTTGTGTTGCGGCTAATGCATTTATTGTGTTCGCAGAGTTGATTAATGTGTTAGCGGAGGAAATGATGGTATTTGCCGAAGTTATTAATTGATTTGCAAAACCAACAACTGTATTTTCAAGGTATTGTTTGAAAACAAATATTGGTAATAAAACTTTTGGTGTGAAAACGGAGGACAAAAGGGCTAAAATAATTTTTTTCAAAATGCTTTGATTAAATGGATTTGAAAAATCAAATCCTACACCCGCACCTGTTTGTGACCATTCTTGAGGTATTGAATCTAATATTCTTTCAATTTCCGCGATTTGTTGTTCAACTGTTAGATTGTCGATATTGTTGGCTAAGTTTTGAGTTTCATTCAATAAAGTTGAATTGTCCACAGGTAGTTTTATATTATCACAATCAACAAATTCAACGACACCCTGTTTTTGATTTTGGGACTCGTTATTTATATCATTCAACTCGGATTCGGTGAATTCGAAAAATCCATCATCGAGATTGTCAGTTTCTGACAATTTTGAAACCCCTGAAACATCTATTTCATTTGAACCTGGTTCACAAATACCTAAAATCCTGTTCAGAATTGTGATAAATTTGTTTGAAGTTTCAATTTGTTGGAGTGAAAAACTACTACCTAACATTCCTGTCGCCAAGTTTAATAGATTTCCAAGGAATGTTTTGGAGTCATAAATGTCAATTGACTGGTAATAATCTCCTAATGCATCAACTATAGTATTGGCTGAAAACTTTAATTTATTTAAGGTATTTCCTGTTGGGGCACCTTCTCTATCAATCAAGAAAATTCTGAAATAATCTCCCGACGCTCCTTGACCATTTTGTGTTGTATATTGGATATCAAAAACTGCTTGACGGCTTCTTCCATTATAATAGGTTGAAAATTCATCCCTGAATGTAACATTTTGTTGTTGTAGTCTCTCATTTAGTTCGAGATTCATCGGAAAGGGTTCTCTTCCAGCGTAGTTGTTGAAAACCGCCAATGAGGTTATTCCTGTTTGTTCGTAATATAATTTTCCTGCGGGACTTTGGGGTTTTATTATCAGAGATTTATTAAAATCCACATCACTAACCCTAACATATATTCCGTCTTGTTGTGGTAATAATGAAAATGATTGAATAGTCGATAGTCCTGACGAAGGAAACCCTTGATATGTTTCTTGTGCGGTACAGTTTAAAACTCTAAATGCCTCTTCTTGAACTATCTGTTTGATTTCCCCCTTCATCTTGAAAACAAGTTCCAAGAGATTCTTTCTTATTAATTGGTTTGAATTAGTAAATCCTGTTCCCAAACTAGTTTGATTTATTAATCCTACTAATTTATCAAAACTAGTATCTTGGTTCCTTTTGTTTCGACTTTGGTTTGCCTCGACAGAAGATTTTGGGGCTGCTAGAATTTGAACCGACTTGAAAAAACTATCTCCTCTTGTTTTTTCAGTTTCCGTATCGTTTAATCGTGCCTCGTTGTATGCTTTGATTGCCGCAATTCTTCTCTGAATTTCGTCATAGCTACTGTTGATATCTAAGGATGAACTGTCAAAAACTGGCATATTACTTCATTCTATATGTGGACTCATCCGACATATCAGAATCTTTCTCCATCAACTTATCGATTAAATCCTCGTCCATATCAGACAGAGAAAACGATTCTTCATTATTGTTTGTTTTCTCCCAAATTGAACTTTGTAATTTCGATAAACTTAATTTCTTTTCAACACAATCATTAATGATTTTTTGTTGTTTTTCTATGATAAGTCCCATTTTTGTCATATCTTCAGGTTCTCTCATCATAGAAATGAGTTTGTTCTGTAGTCGAATGGCAGTATTTCTTTGTTCTACAATTTCATTGTAGATTTCTTGCATCAAAGAAAGTATCGAATCTTTGGAAAAATTAATTTCTTTTTTTTGTGGTCGCGGCATACTAATAAATACTGTTAATTAAATTATCAACAAAAAAACAAAAAAGTTAATATTTTATTTTGGATTGTACCACACCATAAAGTTTTTTAAACTTCTTCATAGAATTTCTAATCTCTTTGGTGGACAAATTTGTCATTTCTCTCAATGAGAGTAAAATAATATTTTTATTGAATTTGTTGTTGTCGGCACTTGCAAAAATAGTTTCATAATTTTCAAAAAGGTCAACTAAAGCATATCCAAGTTTTACTTCATTATCCGATAAATTTTCTGAGTTGATATAATCTTTTAGTTGGTTCAAATATTCTTGAATAACAACATCCATTTCTATTGAGTCAGATTCGATAAAGTATATCATGTCAGGTCTTTGCTCTAATGAGATAGAAATGTCCTCATAAGAAACTTTCCTATTCATTTCTTTTTGGTCCTTGATAATTTGCCCCATTAGGTAATTTTTACAAATGGTACCAAAATAAGAATATGCCTTCTTGTTTTTTGCTGGTTTGAATTTATCAACCTTTGTCATCAAAAAGGAATGGGTATCCACATGAATTTCCCTAAAATCCATATCTTTCCGATACAATTTGTATCTCCTGATTATAGATGAAATCATTTTATCTAAGGGTGCTCGAAGAAACTCGTTGTAAATTTTATTTTTTTCTTCCCATGACTCAGCTAAGAGGAAGGCTTTTACAGCCTCCTCCTCTCTGACATCAAAATAGTTGGTGGTAGTTGCTTTACGACCCCTTTTTTTGGATGAAACATCCTCGGTTGTTGCCGTTAATGTTTCTGACATCAATCATTTTGTTGTTCGAATTTTATGGTTCTATCATCCTTGAAGAAATATTCTTTTTTTGCGGATTGTACCCAAAACTTAACTTCTTCATCCAACATCTTTTCATTACCAAACTTATAGTTCCAAAAAAGAGAACCCTCTCTCATATTTGTGTGTTTGTACCCAATTTTCGGAATTGTCATAATCGAAA
>Ga0222714_10001527_pt1 | contig 26021 bp, 21 predicted proteins | sample C33_3DmetaG_FD_165048 | JGI IMG/M metagenome (GOLD analysis project Ga0222714, IMG submission 165048) | Estuarine water microbial communities from San Francisco Bay, California, United States - C33_3D | ecosystem: Environmental > Aquatic > Marine > Unclassified | place: USA: California...
GCCGCGGAGACGCGCGCGCGCGCGTCGACGGCAACGACGACCATGGTGCGCGAGGACCCAGTGGCGCTCGACCGGTTCATGTCGCGCGAATTAGAAAAGAAGACGATCGCCATCGCGAGGTTGGAGCTCGACGTGAGCGAGCTGCGACGACGCACGGCGAGTGAGGCCAAGGCGCGCGCGCACGCGCTGGAGACGCAGAAGAATGAGCACGAGCGTGAGCGAGAGGTGCGAGAGGCGGCGTGGGCGCGAGAGCGGGACGCGTTGACCGAACGACTGAATGCCGCGCGCTCGTTTTCCGAAAGCAAAGCCGCGCACGATGAAGAAGTGAGCGCGTTACAATGCGAGGTGATGCGTTTGAATGGTGTCATCTCGACACAGAGGGAGGAGATGGAGCGAGAACTGCTCGCGCGCGTGGGAGCGCTCAAGCGAGAATGCGACGAACGCGTCGAACGCGCGAGAAAACATGCCGAAGCCACGATGGATCGTAAGATGGATCAATCAGTAAAGAGAATATTAGCACAGAATCGTAAAATGGCGGATGAACTTCGCCTGCACGTGGCAGAGACGGATGTACTGCAGAGGCAGTACGTGAAGACGAGCGCGGAATGTCGACGGCTGGCGCAACGCGCCGAAATGTCGGAAGGATTAGAACGAGAATACGCCGAACGCGGCGCCGCTCGCGCGAAGGAGATGAAAAACGCAAACGAGAAAATATCAACGCTTGAACGCGGTATACAAGAGCTCATGGATGCGTTTGAGGCGCAAAAATCAGAATGGAAGACGCAGATGACCGCCCTCCGCGTTTCCGCCGAAGACGAAGCGGATCAATTGAAACGCGCGCTGACATTGAAATCACGCGAGTTGACCAACATTCGGCGACTCGCCAAGGAAGTCGTCTGTTACTATGAAGACGTCTGACCGTCGTCACAGCTCTTGTAATTCGTAGGTGGTGTTGTAATTCAATTTCAATTTCAATTCGTTTCTGGTGCTACAATCGCGCTTGGTATACATGTCGTTCAATTCGCGTGAGCCATTCTTTTCAATGCGCCCTTAGCAAAGTAATCATGCGTGTAAGACTCTATTAGTAATAGAATCCCCCACGCGGTGCGGCGGGTCCCCCGATCGCATCGTACCCGTACCCTCCAGGCGTCGTGCTCACGTTTTCCGTCTCTTCGATCGATCCATCCGGAAGCGTACGTCTCGTCACGCTTCGCGTCACCGTCGTCCCATCCGCACTCACGTGCGTTGACGTCGACGTCGACGTAAAGCTCCCACCACCAAACATCGACGCTGAGCCTGGGAAAATCGACGTCGGTGCGAACGCGCTCGATTGAAACATACTGTTACCAAACATGGAACCGCCGAAACCGCCGCCAAACGCAAACGAAGACGAAGACGGCTCCGCCGCGCGGCTCGCGCTAAAGAATGGATCCGGCGCATCGAACGCCCCGCCAAACATGGACGTTCCTCGCGCACCGCCCGACGCGAATTGTGCGAAATCATCCCCAAACACGCTCGCAAACATCTCAAACGGATCCCTAAATCCCGCGTGCGCGCGCGGCGCTGAGCTCGGAGCTCGCGCGCTCATCGTTCCATAATCCCACTGCCGTCGCCGGTCTTCATCACCAATCATCTCATACGCCCACGCGATGCGTTTAAACGCTTCCTCACACGCCTCGCGGTCGCGTGCTGGGTTCTTATCGGGATGGAAACGCATGGAAAGTGCGCGATAGGCGCGACGAATGGATTGCTGCGTCGCCTCGTGTGGCTCCACGCCGAGAATGGCGTACGGGCAGCGCGCACCGTCGTCGTCGTCGTCGTCGGCATCGCCGGCATGCATGGCGCACGCGTGTGCGTTCGCTATGCGCGCACAGCGGGCGGCGTGGCGCGCGCGAACGCGACGCCGTGCGCGAAAGAATGGCGACGCGTTGACTGACGCGACGAGCACTTTGCGCGGCTACGACGGAGAAAACGCGCGTGTACACCATACTGTGTGTGTGTCGCTGCTTTTACAAATAATAATGCTAATCAATGGCGTTTTAATATGTTACTCGACATCGCCTTCGTGGGCGAACCGCGCGCGGACGACGTCGTATAACTCTGGATTGGCGTCTACGCGCGGTTGAAACATGGAATCCGGCGCCTCGAAATACTTTGAGCTCTTGAGCATGGAGTCAATCATGCGATGCACCCACGGCGCCATGGTTTTGAGTATGAATTTGATCAATGATGATGGCACGAATGGCATCTGCGCGTCGACGTGAAGAACCATGTCACCGCGTGTGCGGAGACGCGCGGAGCCGGGTTCGGGCGGGAGCGCGCGAATGCGAGCGCCGGAATTGCCGACGACGCGAACGCGCTTGCGCTTGGCGGCGTTTTTGGGGTAACCAATGCCAATGTCGTCGTCGGGGTCTACGGCACGTGCAAGCACGATGGCGCTCGATTGCGACACGCGAGAGGTGAATGCGGCACACGTCTTGGGATCGACGCGGGCGTTGACCACGGCGGCGGGTGGCGGTTGTCCGACAAACACCGCGTTGACCACCAACGCGGTATCGCGGCATGAGAGCGGCCATGGGAGCCACAAGGCGGTGTACGTGACTAAATTTGTCAACCCACGTACGAGCATAATGGTCGAATCGAGCGCGAAGACGTTCCATTGAGTGATTAAGTCCCATTCTCGAGCGACGGCGATGAGCCGCAACGGAGGCGCGTCAAACGTCGCGCTCAATTTAAACGAATGCACCGTGCCACCTTTGTGCCTGCCGTAATGCACCACCAGACGTTCATCCACATCTGGGTCTTCATCGAAACTCGGTGCGTGTCGCAGCGTCGCTAACGCCCGCGCACTCGCATCATCCGTCTCTTCGCTCGCCCGTCCCGCCGACGACGAAGACGCCAACGCCGCCATAGACGCCGACCCCACGCCCTGACGCGTCAACGTCTCCGCCGCCAACGCCGTGCGTCCACGTCCACGATCAACACGCGTCCATCCATCGACACCATCGATCTCATCTCGCTCAAACGCCATCGCACGATCAAATAAATCCCGACGCTCCGTCGTCGTCGACGCCGACGCCTCCAGCTCCACCGCCCCGCGTCCCCTCGCCGCCATCCACAACGCCATCTCCACCTCACCCACGCGCGCGAGTCGATCAGCATCATCACACACATCCACCTCGCGCACGACTTGCGCGTCTAACGCGTACCACGACGCGCGAACGCGCGTGAGCTCGTCCGCGCTGACGGTTGACCATTCAATCGCAAACGCATCCATTCTCGCGTCGTAAAACGCATCGCCGTCGTCATCGACGACCGCCACCGCGCTCGCGCACGCACCCATGCGCGCAGTCTCCCACGATTCGGCGCGCCGGGGCGGGCGCGCCGCGACGGCGACGCCGAACGCGCGCGGCGATGTGCCGCATCGGCCGCGACGCCGGTCGAGCTCAGGGGGACTCTGATTGGTCATAATTAACTCCAGAATGCTCAGATTGGTCATAATCCGAGTCCCTCGACACGAAAACCCACGGCATGAGCCGCGCGCGTCGCTCTGGCGCCGCGGCGCGCGCGCGCGCGGCACATCGCGACGCGACGTCGACGGCGTGAAGCGCGCGATAATGTCCGCCATGCAATTGTGCCCGGCGCAGGCGCGCGCGACGCGCGCGGGGCGCGTGACGGCGCGAGATGCGTCGAGTGGGCGCAGCCCTATGCGCGCGATGCGGTCGGTGGAATGCGCGCGTGGGATGCGCGGTGCGCGCGCGCGCGACGCGTGTGAGGGCGCGCGAGCGGGCGTAGTGGTACGTCGTGATTTCGATGCGCGTGTTTTCTCGCGATGCGTGCGCGCGTGTGCGCGTGCGCGGCGAGGAGAGTGGTGCGAAGGGCGCCCTTCAATGCACAGGGTTTGGGCGCGCGCGCGCGCGTTTGGCGCGCGCGTGACGCGAGACGTGGACCAGGACAAGCGCGCTGACGCTGAATATTGGCACTAACCGTAACGTTCTCTCGCGCTTTCGTTCGTGCTTCCGCGTAGGTTCGAGCATCGAGCGATGCTATTCCGGATACGTTTACGATGCCGACGCGTCCGCGCGGCCAAGTGAAAGGGAAATCGTTTTTAGAGTTGTGGTTTGGTCGGGACGAGTCAAACGAAGGCAAGGCTCGACCGGCGCCGTATTTGCGCCTCGTAGCCATTCTGCCATTCATTATCCCTCTCATGGGTACGATTGCGTTCACGCACAGTGCGTATTCGATGATCCCGTTGTCCAAGCACGCCATGTTCATCTTTGCCCCGGCGATGCAAATCTTCTACGGGAATCAATTTATTCCATTCTTGACGTTCTTTGCGCTGTTCTTGATGGTTGTGCGCAACGAGAAGCTCCCGCATTTCGTGCGTTATTGCACCATGCAAGCCATTTTACTCGATATTTGCTGCATGCTCGGTGGATTAATCATGCAATACATGCCCATCTTCGTCATGGTCAGCTGGATGGGCGAATGGATGGAGCTCGCGGTGTTTGCGAATTCCTTTTTCGCATTGTTTTATTCCATTTTCAACGCCTTGCAAGGGTTATATCCGGAAATTCCAATCATCACCGAAGCTGTCTACGCGCAAGTCACCGAGGCTCGCCAGCAATTCGAAGAGGAGGAGGAATAAAGCGGCGGCGTTCAGAGCGCGACCGTCGCCTTCACAGTCTGCGGACGACGTCAACCGCGTCCGCGGATGACGACGACAGTGGCGGACGACGACGCACGCGCGCGCGCTCACGAACACAAACAATACAAATTAGTAGCATACCCTGTAGTACACATAAAACAAAGACATTGATTGATGACATCGCACGCGCATCGAGCGCCGTCGCCCAAAACCAAACAAAATATCTCCCAGCGTGTCGTTATCCATGTGCGAATCCACAAAACGACACTGTACGACGCCTCGACGACGCGCACGCGATCGCCTAACGCGACGGAAACGACGAATAAATTATCTTTGATCGATTCGCTGAGAATACACGCGTAAAATCATGTCGCACGCAGGGATGAACGCGACGATGCGTCCGATGACGTTGACGAGTGCGCGATCGACGAAGCGGTTGATGATGAATGTACGCGGTGGCGCGCACGCGCGCGCGTATGCGGTGGTGCGATGCGCGCAGGCGAATGGTGATGAACGCGGCGCGGAGGCGGTGGGGCGTCGCGCGGCGATGGCGCGATTGAGCGCGGCGGTGGCGCTCGCGAGCGGCGGCGCGGGCGTCGCGCGCGCGGATGTGGGCGATTACTTGGCTAATTTGTTAGTCGAGAAGCCTCCGCCGCCGAAGCGTGAAATCATGCTCCCTGAATTGATTATTGAGCCGTATAGCCGTGAGGATGGGTGCCGGGCGACGAGCGGGGCGAGTAAGGCAAAGGCGCAGATTGAGTTTGCGCAGTTCATCGCGCCCATCATCGAAGACAACATTGACTTGACTTTTGGTGAGTACTTCCGTCTGGCGTTGGCGGATTTCGGGACGTTCTCCGTGGTTGGTAAGAAGAATGGCTTGAACGGCTCGGTGCGCTTCGAACTCGACCGCCCTGAGAACAAGGGGTTGAAGAAGGCGTTTGCGTCGATTGAAAAGATTAAAAAGGCTGTCGACGCCAAGACGGATCAACCAGTGTCTTATGCGGATTTGATCGCCCTCGTGCCGCACTTTGCGGCGCGCGTTCAGTTCAAGAAGGATTACATCGAAGAAGTCGGCTCTGACAAGGATTACGAATTCTTGTTCATCGGTACCAATCCATTCTTGGGGGCCAAGGTGCGCGTCGGTCGATTGGACGCCGCCGCCGCAGATCCCGAAGGTTTGATTCCGCTCGACGGCGGTAACGCCGAAGACTTCCTCGCGTGGTTCCGCCGTATGGGTCTCGGTCCGAACGAGCTCGCCGCGTTGGCGCCGTACTTGTACGAAGACCCGCAAAAGGGTATCGACATTGTGCGCCAAGACGGTACGTGCTCTCGATTGCTCGACGTGTACGAAACGCAACGCATTTTGGGCAAACGCGCACCTGGCCCGGCGGTGACCATCATTAAGAACTTGAAGCAAGCCACGGATAACTGCATCACTGGTGGTGCGATGTCCATCGCGCCAGCCGTGCTTGACCCGCCGTACGTGAGCTACGCGTTTATTCGCGGCGGGGGCGAATTGCCGCGCGTCGGCGCCTACCCCGCCGTCCCGGGCTCCTTTGAGACTGGCGGCAGTCTTTTGGCCATCCAACTTCGTCAAGCGCAAGCCGAAGCGCGCGCTGCGAAGGAAGCTGCCGGCGAGCAATAAATTTTTCATCGATCGATTGTTTGTTCAATACTATTTTACCACCACCGCATTACAGCATTCATCGAGGACGAGGCGCGCGTCTAAAACAAACAATTAAAACGTTTTGTTTGTATTGCAACAAAACTCGTACGTATACACCTACTTCTATGTGACGCGCGTGATCATCAAATCATCTCAACAGTGATCGTGCGCGCTCGCGTCTCCTCGTGACGGCTAAAACTACTCCGCATCGGGACGCGACACGCTCGTCTTTACTCCGGCGGAGGATACTTTGCCACCTCCTCCTTCACCCGTTTCTCATACGCCGCACGATTCGTGGTATACGCCAAGTATGCCTCACTCTGTGCGGGTGATTTCTCATTCGGATTCGCCAACAACTCCTGTATCCCGAGCGCCACTTGTTTCACCGTCACGCTCGGTCGCCAACCTTCATCTTCATTCAATATGCTCAAACACACCGTCCCGCTCGGATAAATGTTTGGATGATAAAACCCGGCGGGAAACTTACACTTCATCGGTTTCGCCGGGTATTCCTTTGGAAATTCCATCGTGAGAGGGATGAACGCGCCTTGCCACGGGGTATCTTTCGCGCCAGGAATCACGCACTTCCATTTAAACAAATTGATCTCCCCGCTGGAATCCTTTTCGGGACGCGCGAAGAACCCCGGGGGGTGATCTTTGCGCCACGATTTACGTTCTTCGGCGATGCGCGCGCTCGCGATGGTGCTCATCGCGCTCGTCGAACGCCGAGCGACGTGTGCGCGTGTGAAGATGACGAATACACGTGCGCTCCACGTCATAATAGGACGCGATGCGCGAGGCGTGGCGCGGCGCACGCGCGCGCGAGGCGTCGCGTGGTTGGTGCGTGATGGTTTCCTCGCGTGGCGACGCGTCGCGCGCGCGCGTACGCTCGGGTGGTGCGTGTACACCACGGATGATTCAGTTGATGAGTGTCTTGGTCTTGATGATGATGACGATGATTAATCCTGGTGGTTTTGGTGCCGATGCGGCGACGGCGGCGAAGGCATCGACGAATGCTGACACCAACGCACATGTACATGACCCATTCGACGCTTTACCGTCGTGCGGGACGAACGTGCGAAAGGTGTGGACATCCGCGACGCACGCGGCGGTGTACGCGACGCCAGACGTCTCCGACGCGCGTTTCGATGGCGAGCGCGCCGTGACCGTGATCACCACCAGCGGTCGCGTGCGCGCATACGATGGTTCGAGTGGGGATGTGTTGGACTGGTCGTTCGCTGGGCGGCGAATCGCGCGCGCGGCGCGAGGAGGGGTGGTCAGAGTGGGCGCGAGACGCGTCGCCGTGGCGTTGGACGGCGTCGCGATGGCTTTTAATTTAAACGATGACGGCAGCGACGATGGTGGTGAGCACGTGGTTGGACGAATTCCATCGCGAATGATTCGTCGCGATGCGTTCGTTGCGCGCGAGGGTGAGATTGACGCGCATCATGCGGAGCATTTGACGCGCGCGCCAAACGCGAGACGGTTGTTAGAAGAAGAGCCGCAACCGACCGAGGCAAATGAAGCGTCTTTAGAGGATATATTGGTCCGAGACGACGTCGACGTCGATGCTACGGGTAGTGTTAGATTAGATAGTGAGCATCGCGATGATGCGGAGCGGTACGCGCTCGAGACGCGCGTGCTGTCCGCGCCAACGGTGGGCGACGTCGACGGCGACGGTTTCGTTGAAATTGTCGTTGCGGCGTCGTATTACTACGCTCCATCATCGCAATACGTCGCCACTGGCGTGGTTATTCTTGATGGTGCAACGTTAGCGGTGAAGAAGTCGTTCGATTTGGATCGCGTGCAGATGGTGCGATCGAGAGAATCGACAAAGGTGTACGCGCCGCCGACGTTGGCGGATGTCGACGGAGACGGGATGTTGGACGTCATCGTCGGGACGACCGCCGGGAATGTGCACGTGATTTCGGGCGTCAATGGTGCGCCCGCTCGCGGATGGCCGCAGACGATGTCATCAATAGAAGCGCAGGTCGTCGCTGTTGATGTCGATGCAGATGGTGATGTGGATTTAATTGCGTGCGATACGCGCGGTCGAGTCGCGGCGTTTTCGGCGTCTGGCGAGCAACTTTGGACTCGAGAGCTCCATTCGAAAATCGCCGTCGCCGCGAGCGTGGGTGACATCGATGGTGATGGCGCGTTAGAAGTCGTCGTTGGGACGCTTTCCGGCGCCGTGCATGTATTGCGTGGTAAAGATGGCGCTTTGGCGAGCTCAGCGTCGCCCGCGTATATTGCAAGCGACAAGATCCTTGCACCGATCGTGCTTTCACGGATTCGTCCAGGGATGAAGGACGCGTCGGTGCTTGACATCGTCATTGCTACGCATGGTGGCGTGGTGCACATCATTGACGGTAAGGTGCGATGCCGAGACGTTATCGAGGTGGATGGTGAAGTATACGCCGCTCCAGTCGTTGGCGACGTAACGGGTGCGGGGACCGTCGACATCATCGTGGCGACCATGAGTGGTCACGTTCACGCGTTTCAATCGATCGGGTCAGCGTTTGAGCCAGCATTACGTACGACGACTGGTCATGTTGCGCTGAAGAATTGGTTTAGCGTCACCGTTACCGACCGCGAGTATCGGGACGTGCGCGGCTCGACGATGGACGTGCGCTACGAAATTGTCGACCGTCGATTCTTAAACCACGTTAAAGTCAAACGCTCGTCGCTGGCACCATATGAAGTGGACATCACAGTCACTAGTGCGCATGGGAAATCGGACACAACGCGAGTATCGCATCCGAGACCTGGTAAATATACCACGCGCGTCGCCGTGCCTCTGACAAAAACGCGCGGCGAAATTCGAGTCAGCGTTCGCGACGGCATGTACGTCGTCGTCGACGACGCGGTGTCGGTATCGTTCCATGAATACTTCGACGTCGCCTTAAAGTGGCTCGTGGCTTTACCGTTTCTATTAGCGAGTACGACAATTATTCGTTACGCCAATAAGGATGCGCTCGAGCGCGACGTTTTCGGATCCGCGTCCATTCCACATTTTGCCTTTGACGGCAAACACGCATAGCAACGCGCATTGAAATGTACAAAAAGTATAATGTTGTAATAAATTAAAAGTATTCGCCGACGTAATGAGCGGCGGCATCACAAAAAAATCAAAGAGCGGGACGAAACGCAAACGAATGGGCGAGCAAAGATACCAAAAACAAACATCGACGCCGTCGCCGAACACAATCGTTCGTTTCGCAACGGCGCGTCATACACGGTATCTCGCCACCACCACGCGTGTGGTAACCACAACGGTATCCAGGCCGTCATGAGCACACCACACGCGTGCGATTTCGCGTCTCCTTCCGCCCTCTTCAAGGCGCGTAAAAGTGTCGCTTACAATAATTTGACAATCTTCGCCTCTTGCGCAGCCGCGCCATCACCGTTGCGCTCAACCACGTTCCCTTGTTTATCGATAATAAACTTGCATGCAAAGTTCCAGCGCACGTCGGCGGTATCGCCAGACTGTTCCTTCAAAAACTTCCACACCGGAGACGCGCTCGGGCCATTCGTCTTCACCTTGCCCATCATCGTCCCTCGAAACCCAAACTTTTCATCCACAAACTTTTGAATCTCATTCGCCGCGATTTCCTGCCCGCCGAATTCATCCGATGGAAAGCATAAAATTTCAAGTCCTTGCGCGTTGTATTTATCATACAGCGCCGTGAATTCCTGTGCGTCGAGGACAAAGAGAACGCGTCAGTCATCATCAGCTCCAGGTTTCTAACTGTCACCGACATGGGTTTCCCTCACCGACGCGCGCGACGCGACGCTCCGCCCGTCGCCCAACCGTCGCGAACGAACGCACGCACCTGGTAATTACTTCTCGTCGCCCCTCACCGAGACGCGACGTTGGTGACGATCACCACTTTCCCTCGCAAGTCGCCAAAGTTCAGGGTTCCGCCATCGAGCGTTTGCGCGCTCAAATCATAAAACGACGACGACGCCGACGTCGTCGTCATCGCGCGAGACGATCGTGTGCGTGTGCGTGTGCCGTCACGCGCGCGTAGGGCGAGGGAAAACGCGCGCGTCGATGAAGACAGCGCCGTAGCTCGCATGTGGCGTGCCGTGGTGTGCCGTTCGACGTCACACATCGATGCCGCCGTTTTTAAGCCTGACGCGACCGACGATCGCGGACGCGCGCGAGTGCGTCAAATACGGCCAACAGCGTGGGTTTAATTACCCGCGCGAGCTCGCGGGGCGATCGGATGACGACGACGCGAGCGGCGGCGGCAGCAGCAGCAGTGCGATTATCGCAGATGTCGCATCATCATCATCGCATAAATATAGCCGCCGACGATGGGTTGAGGACCGCACGCGCGCGGAGATTGGGTCGGGTGAACGCACCTACGCGCGCGCGTGTGCGGCGCTGAAGACGTGGGAGCATTTTGACCTCGGATGGGCGAGCGTGGATGCGAACACGGGGCACAGCGTGGGCGACGGGGTGTGCGTGCGCGCGCGCGTGGGCGGCGTATGGATGCGTAATCCGCTCGAGATTGTGCGTCTGCGCGGTGCGGAGGGCGGGGCGAGGAGACGAGGGGTGAAGAAGCGGTTTTCATTCGCGCACGGGACGATGGAAGGGCACGTGTTGGCTGGGGAGGAGAGGTTCGCGGTGGAGCTCATGGATGACGGACGGGTGTATTACGAGGCGTACGCGTTTAGCGCGCCGGCGCATGCGGTGGCGTTGATTGGGTATCCGTTGGTGCGGTTGTTGCAAAAACGGTTTCATTGGGATTCGGCGCGGGTGATGCGGAAGATTGGCGCGTCGTGTGCGACGGTGGAGGAGAGATGATTTTAGCGACGCGCCAAAGCGGCGCGTTTTAATATAGCAGCAATTCGTTTGATTAAATAATAATATGTCTTCTACGTACCGGTACTATAGTGAGATACCGATGGGGGACTATGCGCTACATGGAGTACGTTCGACGAAGTCGCGCGGCGGCGATGGCGGAATCATACGACGCGCGTTGCGCGTCATCTTTTAACACGGCGTACGCTTCGGCAACGCGTTTGAAGAGCGCTTCAGACGCTGGACGCACGGCGTCGCTCGGTGCTTTGTCGGGATGGAACTTTAACGCCAAATTCTTGTACGCTTTGATGATTTCCGAGCGCTGCGCTCGGGAACTCACGCCTAGGACGGCATAGTGTTCGCACGATGTTGAACCATTCTTCACCTTGCGTCTCGCCTCGCGCAATTTTGCGGCGCAATCCTCACCCATATACGGCGCGAGCTCTTCGAGATCGTTCATCGCCATGGGCCAATCACCCATTGATAAATATGCATCCGCTCTGCGTTGCAATGCACGAATGTACGTGTCGTCAAACGTGCGTGATATGCAACATTCTAACACCGCGTCACAAAATTTCCCCATCGCTTGCAACGCCGCGGCTTTATTGGCATGCAACACCGCTCTGAATGCTTCATCGGTGAAATCTACCGCGAGAGCGTCGGTATACGACTGCAATGCCGCGTCGAAGGCTTTGGCATGGAATTGTTGATTTCCGAGAACTTTTAATTTCTCCGCTTCTTCGCGGAGCTCGCACCGACGATGCGACGACTTGGCGGAAACGCGTGGAGACGCTGTCGCCTTCTTCGGCGGTGTCTTCAGCCGTCTCGGAGACGAAGACGCTGTTGCTTTCGTAGGTGAAGCTTTCTTTGTCGCTGGTGAATCAGCCTTTGTTTTCGTCGCACTTTCAGCAGCAATCTTCATCAACTTGGCGCGTTCGCTCTTCCAATGCATCTTTTGTGCCGCAAACGCGTCGCGTTCGCGCTCCAACTCTTTATTCACCGCCTCGAGCTTGGCGCGCAACTCCATTGTCGCGTTCGTCTCGCTTTCTTTCGATGCTGAAGCCTTGTCTTGCACGTGTGCGCGAAGCTTTGTCAATTCTGCCTGCGCTTTGGCGAATTCTTCGTCTCGAGCCATCGCCGCCTCACGCGCCGCTCGCAACTCCAACTTGACCACATCCAACGCCTTTTTCGCCTCAATCCCTTGCGCCTTTACCTCTTCGTCCAACGCCGAAGACGACGTCATGGATGCTTTAAGCGCGCGAACTTCATCCTTCTTCGCCGCGAATGCGCTCACGAGCTTGGCGTTTTGCGACGCCATTTCCGCGAGCGCGTTTCGAGCCGACTTTCGTCCATTTTCCAATTCCCCACACCGCGCTGTGAGCGTCTCCAACTCTTTTTCCGCCGCCTCGGCGCGTTCTCGCATTAACTTTAACGCATTCTCGTAATCCGTTTTCAACGTCGCCTTGATGGCGTCCACATCGCTCGCTCTAAACCTCGGCGACGCCGCCGCAAACGGCGAATTCGGCGACGCCGCGTCCTCCATATCAAAATCACTCGACGTCGACGACGCCCCTGGCGATGCACCAACCCGCCGCGCGCCACCATATTCATCACCACCGCCTCCTACGTGCTTACTCGCCGAGCGAAGAACCGCGGCGACGGTGGATGACGCCCGCGCGCGCGCCGCGCCTCCACCCAACCGTTCAGCCCGCTCCGCGTCCACTTTCGCTCGAGCCACGACGTCGTCCATCCAATCCCGCGACGACGCGTCGGTATGCGCGTAACGACGCGAGTCGAATTCTTTCCTTCCTTCCGTGCCGCTCGTCGTGGCGCGATCGCGCGTCGAATGCATCGTCGCGCGCGTCGCGTCTGCATCCGCGCTCTTCCCCCTCGACGCGCCAATCGCCTCACCCTGGCGCACTCGGTTTGTCAAATCTCGCATCGATCGCGACATCTTGACGGATAACGCGTGTTCTGCCGCTGCCGCTTTCGTTCGCGCGTGCGCGATCGCGCGGTCGATCGCAGACGGCGAAGATGTCGCGTGTTGTGCGTGCATCGTTGCGCGCACACCACTCGCGTCATTCGTCGTCGCCGTCGCCGTCGCTTCGCGATTCACGCCGTACATGGCGCGCGAGGGCGTGTGCGTGATGCCGTTCTCGCGTCTCGCGCGGTGTGTGCGGCGCGGACGGCGTGTGCGGCGCCGCGGGCGCGAAAGTGTCGATTGACTTCCCGCTCAACGTCATTTTCTCTTCTTTTTTCAGCAACCCGTCGGTCTAAATTATTACAATTCATTATTACAATTCAGCATCGTTCTTGGGATTTACGTCTTGAACTGGTGCGCGGAAATCGACGCTCGCGGGTGGAGAGAGCACGACGTCCTCGGTGGAGCTATTTTTATTGTGATTGTACGCGCGCACGGATGAGCTCGCGTGATTCGTCTTGCTCTGCGCGTGTCGCGGACGCGCGTGCCAATCGAACGGTAACCCTTCTGGTGGAAAGAATCTTGACTTGGAAAATCCAACATTTTGGTCAGACTTTTTCAACAAGTGCCATCCCCACGTGGATTGCGTGCGATACCAAAGAGCCACGCCCAAAATTGAAATCCCGGTGACGACTGAACACGTCACCGTGCTATACCAAAATTTCAGCCACGCGCTCAACGTCAAGTTCGCCACAAACATCGGCACGCCGTAGGTGAACATCCTAAACGCTTTTCGCCAGTCGCTCTCGCATCGCGTCTCCCAGTGTCGCTCGAACGATCGCCTCGGCATCGGGGGCGTATCTCCCGGTTTGTAGCTCAACGCAAACTTTCGACAGGCAAATAAAAATTCAGCCTCTTCATCCTCAGATACGTACGACTTACCGTTACGTAAAATATTCGACAGCATAAAGCTACACAACACCATTGAATTCAACATCATCACCACGGTTATCGCCGTCGTCGCGGCATACGCCACGATTAATATCTCTGACTGGTCGGGCGTCGACGTCGGGTCGCTAAATTGAAACTCCACCAACGCCACCACCGCAAACCCACTAATCAACGCCGCTAAATTCGACGTCGCGCGCAACTGCTCACCTTTTTCCTCTACATCACGCCTATTCTTCTCCGTGTACCGCCCCCAGACCCATCTCGCATTTTCTAGCACGCGTTGCTCGACATCCTGCCGACGCCACTTGCGACTCTCTTCCCGATGCATGTGCTCCAAATGCCACCAATCTCGCTCCTCGCCGCGAAACTCTAAATCTTCCTTGCGCCATTGGCGGTCTTCTCGGCGCCATTGGCGGTCCTCTTCGCGCCACGCGCGCGCGAGCGACGTATCGAGCGCAGTTAAGAAAGCCGTCGCCGCATCCGACGCATCCGCAGCCATGGTACTCGTAAATGCCGGCATCGCGCGTGCGGTCACGCGCCTCGCGACCGCGGCAGGCGATGCAGCGAATTTATGTGCGCGTTCGTGCGCGCTGGTGTGATCGCCGCCGTCGCCGCGTCGCCGAATGCAGCCGCGATAACGACATTCGCCCGCATTTTAGTGGTAGGGTATAGGCGACGATCGCCTCGCCCGAGCCGCATATTCACGCGCGCGACGCCCGCCGCGACGATGTACGCCCTTCGCACGATCGCCCGCCGCGCCGCACACAGTGCGGTGCCTCAAACGCGCGCGTTCGCGAGCGCATCGAAGGACTCCATCGACGCATTCATGACCAAGTTTGCGCAACACGCGCCCCCGAAGTTTGACGCCCCGAGCACGCCGACGACGTTCATGCCCGCCGCCGCGGCCGCGGAAGCCACGAGCGGGACGCCGGAAAAGTTGAAATTAAATTTTTACATGCCTCATGCGGCGCCGCATGACGGTGAGGAGGTACGATGGCGCGCGTGTGATGCGTTTTATGCTGCGCACGGCGCGCGATCGCTGTGGTGGATCGCTTCCGCGGCGATCGATCGGGCGTTCGCGCGCGGCGACGCGAGTGGGAATGTCCGCCGCGAACGGTCTGTTTGCGTGTATACGTGTGATCTGTGATTGTTTTCGCGCGCATCCGTCGCGTCGCACTCGCTGGCGCGCGGTGTTGACGCGGTGAAAAGGTTCAAGTGAGATGTGTGACTGACGCTGTTTGAAACGCGGTACAGGTTGATATGGTGTTAGTCCCGGCGACGACGGGTGATTTTGGGATCTTACCTGGGCACGTGCCTACAGTATCGCAACTCCGACCTGGTGTCGTGAGTGTTCACGTGAATGATAAGGATGTGAAGAAGGTATGTTTTGTTGCGCGAGCCGCCGAGACCAACCCTAGCGGCTACGGAGGTCTTTGACGCGCGTGTGATTGCAATGGCGCCCGTATGCGCGAGTGAGAATACAGACTGACGAGCGTGTTTTTATTGTTTCTGTCGTTTAATCGATTCGTAGTACTTTGTCAGCAGCGGTTTTGCATTCGTGCACGCGGATTCCACAGCGGATATTTGCGCTATTGAAGCGGTGCCGGTGGAACAACTTGACCCCGAAGCTGTGAAGAAAGGACTGGCGGATTTCACCGCCAAGTTTGCGGGCGCTAAGGATGATTTCGAAAAGGCGCAAGCGCAAATCGGCATCGACGTGTGCAACGCCATGGTTGCCGCGGTTGATGCCAAGTAAGTTGACGACGTCTATTTCGGCGACAAGCAACGCGTTTGGAGGAGGCGAGCGCGCTACGTGGTGATTTTCTTGCGATAGCTTTGTATTAAGGATAAAACTCTGTACTGTTGAATCATGCGACCACGCGTCGACGACGCAAGTTGGCCAATTCTTCGTGTAACATGGAAAGTTCGTGTGTGTACGCGTCCCGATGTGCAATAAACATCTTCAATTCGCTCTGTAATCCTTTGATTTGTCGACTCTTCTCCCGAATGGCGACATGCGTGTCGCGTAACTCTTCAAACGCGCGTGGACCAGGCTGACGCGCGAGCACTACTCGAAGATCTTCCAAAACTTTGGTCTTTTCATCCACCAACATTTCCTTCTCCGTCACCTCCTCCGTCTTGGCAATGAGGCGTCGCTGCAAGACTTGTACTTTTTGAATCAACTCGTACATAGTCGGGTCGCTACCCTTGAGCTGTCGCCAACGATGGACATTCATTGGATTTTCCAATTCTTCGCTCAACGCTTTGACTTTTGTACGCTCGTAGAGTAAATCACGCCCAATGTTTTGCACCTCGCTCTTGAGCTTGTCTATGCTCGCCGCGGCGTCTCGTAAATTTGTCAACTCACGGGCGTGAGCCGCGAGCTTAAGCTTCAAAGTTTTGACCTCTTTCACGCGATCGCGATACTCAGCTTGACCTTGGTTGAGTATTTTCTGCTGAATTTTAATCTTTTCATAGAGTAACGCGCATTCTTGATTTCGTTGAACGAGTTGACCGCTGAGTACGTCACGGTCGCGCTTGATGACATCGATTTCTTTCCTTTGATTCTCGCGATGTTCGTCGAGTGTCGCTACGGTTGCTCTCATAGTTTTCGACTCTTCGTTTGAATTCCTTAATGCATCTTGTGTTTCGCGCAATGTGCTCGATAACTTGTCGTGTTGCCGGCGCAGGCTGTCGTGCTCTTTATCCAACTTTCGATGCTCAAAACGCTCACCCGCAATCACAGCTTCCTTTGATCGCATCTCCTCGCGGTAAGTCTCTAAAGCCACAGATGCTGCCTTAAAATCGCGTTTGATGTCAGCTATTTGTGTTTGCGCTTCAATCAACGCCTTGGACTGAAAATTTCTCTCTGTGCGAACGACGTCGTACGCGTGCTCGGCGTGCTTGATCTGCGCCTCGGCGTCGCGCAGTTGATGTTGCAAATCAACTATGGTAGCCTCGCGCTCGCGTACGTCCTCTTCGAGTTTTTCTTGCTTGCGTGCGCATTCCATGGTCTCGGATACCAACGCTGCGCGTTCTTGATCGAGGTGCTTCATCTTAATTTCCTGCTTTGATTGCTCCATCTTGTAACTTTTAATTTCATTCTCCAGCGTCTGTCGCTGCGCTTCATGAATACGTAGTAAATCCTGCTGGCGGCTCGTGGCATTTTGAGCTTGCGTCGTAGTCTTTAGCAATACATCTCTTTCGCGCATTAAATCATCTTTGCGCCGAGTTTCATTGTCTAAATCACGTTTTTGCTGATCCAGCTGTTGCTCGAGCAACTGCACTTCGCGTTTAAGCGCATTCTTCGCCTCTTCTGTGTTCAACTTTGATTGCTCTGCTGCACGCAACTTAATGGTCAATTCCGCGGATAATTTAGCTTGTTTTTCTCGCTCGCGCTCAGTGGTTTGAATATCAAGCTTTAACGCCTTGATCTCATGCACTTTGGCTTCATTGGCGTCTTCGGCGCTCTTGTTGACGCGTCTCGCCTCGTTGAGTTCGCGATGGAGCTTATCCGATTTACTCGCCAGCACATTCAGTTCCTTTTGTGCCGCTTCTGTGCGACGCTGCTGAAATTTTGTGTCGTTTTCTAACTTTCCGATGATTTCATCCGTTTTTGCAATCTTGATGCGACAATTCTTAATCTCTTCCTCTCGAGCATCTGAACGCTCCTTCACCTCTCGCAATTCGCGCTCCAAGCGTTCTTTGGCACGGTTTTGGCGTTCTGCCTCAGCCGCGTCCGCATGCGCGGCGTCGCGAACATTTTGCAACTCTACGTCTAGATCAAGTTTTGTGGACTCCGCCTGACGCGTTCGCTCGTTTAATTTCACGATATCTTCACGAAGTTTGATGGTCTGCTCGAGTAATTCGTCGCGTTCTGCGGTGAGCGCCTCCTTCGTGCTTAACAACGATTCAATTTCCCGTGTACCCGCTTTGCGCGCACTAGCGCGCAGCATGAAATCACTAGATAATACAGAATTCGATTTCCAAACCTCTTCACCTTCGAAATCGTCGTCATCGTCATCATCCTCTCCATTCGTCAGTCGCTCGATATCATTCTTCAATTCAGCAATCACTCGCTTGGACTCTAATTCGCTTTCATTCGAAGCATCCACCATCGTCCACGCGCGCTCTAGCTCAACCTTTAACGCATCAATAGTACTTTGATCTTCTTGTGAGAGATTCAGAGCGAGTGCCATTTTCGCCGCCTGTGCGCGGCATTCATCTGAAAGTGCCGCGCATTTCGCCGTGAGCACCTTTTCCTTCTCGCTCGCCTCTCGAAACGTTGTCTTTAGCTTTTCGTACTCTGCTTTTGCTTGCACAGACGCGTCATCGTCATCTGGTAGTTTATCAAACACCTGTATCCGATATCGAACGCTCAGCGTTACCGTCAGTGCGCACAACGCACGCGATGGATGAAAGGGGTGTTCCTAATTTAGTTCAATTTTGACTCGCGCGGGACAATTCATTTGATACGCACAAGTCGTCGGCGATGCTATCGAAGCACGCACCTGCAAGAAACGCGCTTCATTAAATGTTCGCTTTTCTATTCCGCCATCGTCGTTCTCGCTGGCGACATCGAGTGTGCTCATATGCGCTTAGATGTGAGGTCGTGCCGCGAAAGAAACGTTTTAAGTCCATGACAACGTGACTCTAACTTCTACAGCTCTAAAAATCCAATACTGTTTTCCTATAGCTATCAATCATCTCCCAATGCCTACTGAATGATTGGATGTTCTTGGAAGCTCGATGTTCGCATACAACGCGTCGTTCGAGCGCACTTTAGCGCTCAGGGTGTCGTTGCCATCGAGCTGGGGATTGGACGTGAAAGCGATGCGTAAAGGAGTTTCGAGCGCATTCAAGAGCGCGATAGCACCTTCTTCGCCGACGTCCACGTCCGACAAATCCAACACGCGCAAGCCTTTTAAATGTCTTAAGACGTCTGCGATGGCTTCGACGCCATCCGTTCCTATGTGATTGCCGTGTAAATCTAACTCGCGTAACGCTTCGTTGTCAGCCTCTTCAAACGCATCCGTCAAGTCATACGCGCCATTCCAGCTCATGACATTCATTGACAGATCCAATGTAATCAGAGACGTTTGATACTTTAAATACGATGCAAACTGCTCCATCGAATCGTCTCCGATGCCATTCGAGCCAATCCTGAGAGTCTTGAGGCTATTGAGCGAACGTAAAGCGCTCGCGTTGGACGACAACCAAAACAATCCTTGATCACCAACATTGCATCCTCTCAAATCTAAAACTTCTAGCGTGTGCGCGACATTTATTAAACTATCACTTAGCTCAGCTGCACCTGATGATTCAAGTTGATCGTTACCACTGAGGTCTAACACGCGCAAACGCGAAAAGCGTGCGAGCTTTGACGTCAACGCACTCAAACCAAGCGCTGAAACATCAACGCTCGATAATCGCAACTCGCTCAACGAGTTCAAATCCAACGCACACAATTCCTTAATTCCGTCGTCGCCTATTGGACAAAACTCCATATCAAAGGATTCAAGAAGAGCAGACGTCGGCAAACCTCGAAACCATTCTTCGTGCAAAATTAGAGCGCCAACGGCGTCGAACCGCTCGCATCGACTGAACACCAGTCGACGTAACTTTCCGACCCATGCGTTGCCGTTACGTACCATGCATCGAAGCATGTCTTTATCGATGTCTTCACCGCGAATTTCTAGCGAACGTACCGCGTGTGCGGCGGCGGCTAGGTACTCCCCTATGGCGCGCCACCCATCGACGTCTAACCAACACTCTGTAAATTTTATGGACGAGACTTTCACACCATGCGCGGTCAAGTTCTCGAGCAACGCACCCATGATTGATGAATGAATTTTATACGGTCCTTTTCCGTTGACTTCTATGGAATCAATTTCACTCCCATGCTCCGCGAACGCGACTGCTACGTCTCGCGCAAAATTCACCGTCAAAGCGTCTATGGCCGCTAGCTTGAAGGTTTTACTCTTTTCATCAAACCATTCGCGACCGGACGTCGATGGCACGGCATATATCGACCCTTGTATACGTTTACCGTCGTCGTCAACCGCGCGGGTAATTTTCAGCAAACACGGTCGCTCTTCGACGGCGTCCGCGCACGCGTCAAAAAAGTTAACCGCCGGAACCGACTCGGCGACAAATTTCAGCTGTTCAATCGCATCATACAACGCTCGATCGACATGCAACCAGCGACTGACATAGGCTAAAATAAATTGACCATTTTCCGCGAGTAAGGCTTCCATCGTTTCCAATACACCGCCGGCGCTTGACGCAGAGTACACGACGTCGCTCGCCACGACGCACGGCCAAACCGTCGCTATCGCGCCGCTTTCCACGTACTCCTTCCCAAACATCAATACGTCTGCATTCACCACGCAATTATCAAAGGGTGCGAGCTCGGCATTGGCGCGAATGGATAAGCGCAAGTCTCCCACGACGTCTGCGTTGCCGTCTGTGAGCGTCACGGTTTCGGCGCCCAACCTTGCGCACAGCAAACCTGGTGTCCCGAGACCCGCGCCGAGTTCCATGATCGCTCGCGCGCTGCTGATTAATGTTCTGCCATCGTCAGAGCACAGCCACGCACACAGGGCGGGTAGCGCGCGCCAGGCGACGCGTCCAGTCTCGTCGTTGTGCGCTGAGCTGGTGGTCTCAGGCCACTCTGAACGACGCGTGGCGAGCACGGTAATCGGCGCTTCGGCCCCGCGCACGCGAAAGGCAAACGTCTCTGACACTGTGCTTTCGTCGTGTCCTTCTTCGTGTATGGACGACATTGCGTTGGATTTTAGACGCACATGTTTATTGAGTCGTCGGCGAATGAGGTTGCTCCCGTGTAACTGTTCGTGTAACTGTTCGTCGGCGAATGAGGTTGCTCCCGTGTAACTGTTCGTTGTGAGGGAAATGATATTGATACAAAAGTACAAAATATACGCACGAGTCTTGTACGCGTGAGTGGGCGAGTCGCAGTTATTCAAAGCAGAATGGCAACGTGATCGTAGACTCGCCGTTCGTCTGTGGAAATTTTGTTTCGAGCAGCGCCGAGGCGATGTCCAACATGATTGCGTCGCGAATATCAGTCTCACTAGGCAGTTCAGGCATAGGCACGGGCGTGAGCGTGTCGCACGTCCATCGCAACTGTTTCACGTCCCCACTCGGGGCCACTGTGAGCGCGGCGCACACCATACCGCTCGCGCGCGGCAACTCTGTGAGACGGGCGTAAAGCGCTTCAAGACTCTCACCCAACGCCTCTGAAGCCATTTCTTCCGTGAGTGCACCGCTAAACGACGGCAATGGGTCCGTGAACCATCCATGAAGTACTATTCTACCTTTTAACAAGTCTTTCTCCCCGAAAACTTCCGTCACGCCGTGAGGTAACCTCGGATCGAACACCGTCAGTCGGTTAAATTTCGGCTCAATAGTTTCTAAAATTTGCCCTCTTTCAATCACCTCCGTGGCGTCAAAATTCTTCCAATAATTCAACCGCTCTGGACGCATGATTTGCGTCTCTCCACCGCTAAACTTTCGGTTGTCCCAATCCGTGAGCGACAGCACGAACGCCCACGGCCCGTGCGGAACATCGGCGTGCAACTCTTGCCGCATCCCGTGCACGTAACACGACATCCACACCGGCGTAATCCCCGAACACCCGAGCTCTTCCCGTGCATACTTCAACAGCGCCTCTTCCAACTCTACATACGCCTCGCGCCCGAAATAATCCTCCGCGGGCGTGCGCAAGAGCGTGTATTGATTCTCCACGTGCCAATAGTCCCAACAGAACCGCTCCGCCTTGACGCGGCGCACGTCCCCGTGCGTCGCCACCAGCGCGTCGCGTAACCCATCGGCGCGCGCATAAAATCCATCAATCGTTCGCCAATGATCCGGCCGTTCGGCGATTTCGATATCGTGCTCGCCCGAGTCCACGGCGTCGACAACGTCCGCCCCAGCGCTCTGCGGCGGCGGTGCGCGCGAGCGCCATCCACCCTTTGCGCGCGCGATTCGGGGCGCGGCGCACCGCGCATGCGCGCGCACGCGCACTGTTGTCGTCATCGCCGGCGGCGACGATGCCGACATCTAGCGTCACCGTGCGTCGATGAATGATGTATGCGTCGGCGAGTGCGCTCATGAATCAATCATTGAATCATAGCTGCGACATTGATTGCCACGCTTGAGCGCACCGCGCGCGCGTCAATCGCCACTTGCGATCGGCAATAATGCCGCCTAAAAAGCTCCCCATCGCATCGCGCATCAAGCGCATGATGCAACAGGACGAGGACGTCGGGAAAGTCGCCGCGACCGCGCCCGTGGTGCTGTCCAAAGCCTTGGAGCTGTTTGTGAAGCAATTGGTGACGACTACGATGGACGTGGCCCTCATGCACGGCGCCAAGATAATACAAAAGACGCATTTAAAGGGTGCGATCGTTATGGTTCCCGAGGCGTTTGATTTCTTGAGCGATGTCGTGGAGGATGTAGAAGATTTACCTCCACCGCCGGATCTCGCGACGCTTGAATTGGAATTGGAAACCAAAGCGGATGGGAAGAAAGGCAAGCGAAAGGGACGTAAAAAGGATGACGACGGGTCGTTGGGTGATCTTGGTGGTGGTGGGAATCTCGGCGATCTTGGGGATTTGGGTGGCGGCGCATCGCTCGAGGCAAAGGCACCCACAAAACGCAAAGCGAGCGGCGGGGCGAAAAAGGCGCGGGCGAAAAAGGTGGTGAAAAAGGAAGAATCCGAGGATGAAGAAGAGTTCGATGTGAATGAGGAGGACACGGATGATGAGGATTTCGAAGAAACATATACCGCGCCAAAAATGACGCGCACTGGGAGGAGGGTGAAGCAGCGAAAATCATACGCCGCCGACGACGACGACGTCAACGACGAGGATGAGGATTTCGACAACGGCGGAAGCCTCGCGTCGCTCGACCCGGTCGCCGGTCACGTGGGTGACGACGAGGACGATTACGATGATGATGAATAATAAATTAGCGCGTACACAGGAAAGAAAAAGTATGTGAAAATTGTAACTTACAACAAATTAAAACAGAATTTCTACGTAAGAAATGTCTCGTCGGTAGAATTTTTTGTGTTTTGAACGCGCGCGAAGAGTTCGTGCAGCTGAATAGAACCTTCGCGTGTTCATGCGTGCGCTAGTATTTCATGTGCATGTAACGCAAACCCACGTGCGCGTGCGCGCGGGCTTGATGTGTGTGTTACGCGTAGCAGTACAGTTTTTTATGGGGGATATATCCGAATGGATAACGTCACGTCGTCATCCGTCGTCGTCAGACGTGCGGGACGGTGGCGCTCGCCTTGGGCACCCGATCGTTGGATTTGTGCACCCCAGAAACATTCCAACAGATTTTCTCTAAATCAAGAGCGAAAAATGGATGATTAACGGCATCACGAGATGTAATGCGTCGGCGGGGATCGAATTCGAGCAGACGACGCACCAAATCGGCGAATAAACGCCTCGGCTCGCCAGTCAAATACTGATCAATCAGACTTCTGACGATACCAGTCTTACCGAGCGCGGCGTATGATTCATCATCCGTGGTCTCGTTGGGCCAATTCAACAACCCATCAGCGTTGAAATAATCAACGCGCATCTTTTTCGAGCGTCGTCGAGCGACGTCGAGCGGCACGCGCGCCTCGAGCGCGTGCTGCATCATCGCCAAATGTTCAACATCTTCGTGCGTTTGGAACAGCGCTTCACCAGTCAAGAGCTCAACCATGATGCATCCAATGCTCCACATGTCACACGGGTACGACCACCCTAGGCCAAGAATGATCTCGGGCGCGCGGTAATGCCTCGTGCTCACCACGGCGCTGTGATGCCGATCCTCAAACGTCGTGCTTCCATAGTCAATCAAACGAATCGCGTGATTCGTCGGCACGCGATACGTGTCATCCCCGGTGTAGGAATTCGTCATCAACAACACATTCTCCGGTTTCAAGTCCGTATGCACCAATCGCAACGAATGCAGGTACTCCACTGACACTAATAGTTGCTTGCAAAACGCCTGCACGAGCGACGGGTGAAACGGCTTGTACCGATTGGCGCGTAAAAAATCATACAACGACGGCCCGCACTTGTCAAACACCATGCACACGTGCCCGCGATACTCAAACGCGCGACGAAGGGTGATGCAATTGAAACTCTCGCCCCCTCCCAACGGGTCACCCCCGGACAGAGTCTTCAATACTTCGATTTCAATCATCGCCGCGTCGCGGTACTTTTGCACGTTGCGGATAACCTTGACGGCGCACCGAGCTCGGGCGACAGAGTCCCAGCATTCGAGCACGCGCCCAAACGTGCCTTCACCGAGCACGCTGAGAATTGTATATTCGTCAGCTAGAATGTCACCTAAGGAATACACCATGTGTCCATCGGGCTCGTCGCGACGAAGCTCGGCGTCAGACGACGGGTCGTCGTCTCGCGCGCCCAACGCCGTCGTCTTGGTCGTCGGATTGGCGCTCGGAGGCATCTTCACCGTCACCGTCACCGTGGCTTCATCCGAACTCGTCGTAGTAGTAGTAGTAGTAGTCGTAGTAGTAGTAGTCGCTGTATTATGTGCGTCCTCAATCACTGGCGTCGCCGGAGTCGTCATCCGCGGCGTCGCGCCCGGCGCCGCCGCCCGCCCCGCGGCGCCGCGCGACGCTCGCGTCTCATCCTCAAACAACACCCGAACCTCATTCTCTTCCGCCGCCGCCCGCTTCGCTCTCGCCCTCGCAGCATCACACGTCGCCTTGGCCGCCGCAGCATCCGCCGCTCGCTTATTAAACTCATGAATCCCTTGAAACGCGCCTCGAGACGAGCTCCGCGTCAACCCCGCGCCCACCCGCTGGTGCCTGTGTCGCGCGCGCTCCAAACGATCTTTCGCATTCGTCGCCGTCGTATAAAACGTCGTTTGCGAGCTCTCGAACGTCATTGATGTCATCACACTCGACGACGTCGTCGTCGTACACGTCGTCGTACACGTCGTCGCGTCGACGAACCCCGACTCGCGGTCCCGACGCCGTCGCTTTGTCAGCCCCTTGTCCACCGCGGGATGATTCCCGCTCGTGTGCGCCACGCTCGACGGTCTCACCCGCACGCTCCCGCCCGGCGACGACGCCCCGTGGTGTGTCCTACGCCCACGTGCATCTCGCGCGCCGTTTGCGCGCTCACCAGCGGCGTCATCGTCGTCAACATCATCATTCGCGTGACCCTCGACGTCATGCGGCGCATCGTCATTCCTAGGCGCCCCGCGATCGCGCGCCGCGCGCGACCGCGTCATCGCACCGCGCATCGCGCGACCGAGACGATCGCGGTCGCGGCCGCCCGCGCCGTCGCCGTCGTCGTCGTCTGGCATCGTCGACGCGCGTGCCTTTGACGCCGTCGACCGCGGATTAATCCACCACTCGGCGGTAATCCTATCTTGAAATTTATACCCATAATTTCCGACATGACAATGGTGCCGAGTTTGCCGCGTGTGTGCGGTCCACGCGTGTCGCACTACGTTATCCGTGGCAAAGTATTCCGGGACATGCATTTTTGCTCGCGCGGCGTTCGTGTGTGTGGCGATCGACGGAGCATGGTGGGGTGCGTTTTGTTTTAGCGCCGTCGGTCGCGCGCGGTGGGCGGTGGCGCGATGACGACGACGATGCTCGTGATGACGACGATGATGATGATGACCCATGGCCCGCGTTGGTGGTGCCTTGATTTGTGGGTGCTTTTGGCTCGCGGTGCTCGGTTTCGTCGGCATACTCGCGCGCGCGGGTGCGCGTGCGCGCGTGCGTGTGGTGCATGGCGCAGGTTAGGTGTGCGCGGATGCGGGCGCGGATGGGTGGCGCGCGTGGATGGGTGGCGCGCGCGTGCGCGGCGGCGGCGGTCGCGTTCGCGAGCGCGAACGCGAGCGCGGCGGTGTTCACCGATGGGTACCACGTCGCGTCGGGGGACATGCGGTTGAGATTCACGCATGATGTTGACTATGAGGCGTTGATGAGTGATGGCGTGAGCTCGAGCGCGGTGGGGAA
>Ga0222714_10001528_pt1 | contig 26019 bp, 16 predicted proteins | sample C33_3DmetaG_FD_165048 | JGI IMG/M metagenome (GOLD analysis project Ga0222714, IMG submission 165048) | Estuarine water microbial communities from San Francisco Bay, California, United States - C33_3D | ecosystem: Environmental > Aquatic > Marine > Unclassified | place: USA: California...
GAGGGCGATGATATCCGCCGATTCCCGCCCGAAGCCGTAGCCCTCGCTGGAGCTGCTGCTTTCGCCGTCACTGCTTTCGCCATCAGCACCCGCGGACGACGACGACGACGACGACGACGACGACGACGACGAGTCGCGCCGGTCGTCTGCGCCATCGCGCGGCACCGCATCGTCTGCGCCATCGTCATCGTCGCGCCCATCGCCGTCGCCATCGCGCGGTACGGCGTCGTCCACCGCCATCGGCGCGCGCGAGTCGTTGACTGCAGTCGTCACACTCCAGCGCGCCACATCGCCGTCATCGACCGCCGACCGCCGAGACCCGCGCGCGAGCGATGCCGAAAGACGTAGACATGACCACCACGGATGCGCCGATGGACGGCGCGGAGGACGACGGCGTTCCCGACGCCGTGGTACCGCTCGACGAGGATCTGGATTTGGCGCAACGCGTGTTCGATTACGAACGCACGCGCGACGATGCGGTGAAGGAGGGCATCATGGATGAGTTGAAGCGACGGAATATGTTGAGCATGTACGTTGCATTGTGTGAGAAGTTTTCTTGGGCGCGTGAGGAGGCGGTGGAGAGTGCGATGGGGGCGGCGAACGCGAGCGCTAAGGACGCGATCGAGGCAAAGATCGCAGACGCGATAGAGAATTTGGGTGATGTCGAGGTGAGGGATGCGATGTGGGAACGATCGGGGTTTTATGCATCCATCGGAGAACGCGAGAAGGCGTTTGTGGGGTATGAAGAGACAGAGGCGAAGACGGCGTCGATCGGGCAAAAGATGGATGGAGTCTTCGCGGTGATGCGCCTGCGATTTGCGAGTTTAGACCTCGCCGCGGTCAAGGTATTGATTGCAAAGATTAAAGATATGTTGGAACAACCTGGCGGGGGCGATTGGGAGCGCAAGAATCGTTTGAAGGTGTATGAAGGGTTGTACTGCGCGGCGACGCGAGACTTTTCCAAGGCGACAACGTTGTTTTTAGAGTCCTTGAGCACGTTCACGACGTACGAGCTGTTGTCTTACGAGGACTACATCTTTTGCACTGTGGTGTGCGCCGTCGTCTCGTTGCCGCGCACGGAGTTGAAGGCCAAGGTGATTGACTCGCCAGAAGTGTTGAGCGTGTTGAACCGCTTGCCCGGGCTCGGTGACTTTTTAAACGCCCTTCACAAGTGCGATTACAGAACATTCATGAGCGCCTTCCCGGTCGTGGCCGCGGAAGTGGAAAAGTCGGTATGGTTGAACCCGCATTATCGCTACTTTTTGCGCGAAGTCCGCGTGGTGGCGTACGCACAATACTTGCAAAGCTACAAGAGCGTTACGGTATCGAGCATGGCGGAAAGCTTCAACGTGAGCGACGATTTCATCGACCGTGAGCTCTCGCATTTCATCGTCTCGGGGCGATTAAACTGCAAAATTGACAAAGTTTCCGGCGTTTTGCAAACCAACCGTCCGGACATGAAGAATGCGTTGTACCAATCGCTTATAAAAGACGGTGACGCGTTGTTGAACCGCGTGCAAAAACTCAGCCGCGTCATCGACATGTAGGAGGCGCAATTTTTAGATTCCAGTACGGCAGCACTATTTAGAGCCGCGTCCTGCAACGCACACGTACACACACAAACGCACTCGCACACGCACTCGCACTCCTGAAAATCTCGCCCCGCGACGACGCCACTGTTCGCCTCGCGTCGAACATGTCAGACAGCGTCCACCGCCGTGTCATACGTTACCACTATCCCGGCGGTACACCTAAAGCCGGGCGAGTAATCGATTGCGGCGCGAGCGATGCGCACATCGACGTGCTCGCTGCGTTGCGACGCGATGGTGTCGACCTCGAGCGTTTTAACGCTCGCGTCTACGACGACGGCTTGGAAGGCTGGCGGCTCCTAAACATGGGCTCGGACGACGTCGCGCGCGAGGGATGCTGGTCGACCGTCAACGACATGCGTCGTTGTGAGTGCTCGCTAGAGGAGCGTCGCGTGGAGCGCGGCGCGGAGGCGGGGTCGAGCGCGTCGCTCGTCGACGTCCCGCCGCCGGGCGAGCAAGGCGGCTTTTTCGGCATCGGCATCTTCCAGGGTAAGTCGGCGCAGAATTTAGGGACGCTTTGGCGCTCAGCGTACCAGTTAGGCGCTTCTTTTGCGTTCATCATCGGGACGCGGTTCAAACGCGAGACGAGCGATACGCCAAAGACGTGGAGAGAAATTCCGTGCTACGACTACGAAACCTGGGACGATTTCGCGCAGCACTCACCATTTGGCGCCGTCTGGGTCGCCGTAGAGATGGGCGGCACGCCGCTCGAAGAATTTGAACATCCGCCGAACTGCGTCTACATTTTGGGGAGCGAAGATAACGGACTAAATACGACTATTTTACGCGCATGCCGACACCACGTCGCGCTTCCAGTACAGGGCGACCGTCTCCCAAGCTACAATGTCGCCGTATCTGGCGCCATGCTCATGTACGACCGCGAAGCGAAGCGCAGGACAAAATTACTCGCGAGCGAAATGCACGAAACGTCCATCAATCGACGCGATGGCGTCGATTCCATCAAAAGATCCGGCACCCGAGCGACGCGCTAGCGTCGCACAAGCCGTGGCGGGCCCCAATCGCACGCGCATTGACGATCGCCATAGACACATAGACCATAGGTATAGCTGTGCTAATTATAGTTTGTTGATTTCATGATGCGCATTGTCGCTTCGTACGCGCCTGTCGCGCAAGCCTTGCTCGCCCGCGCGAAAAGCGCGCAAAAAGCGCGCGAAAAAGCTCCTTTTTTGGATAACCCATCGCAGCAATGTTCACACTTTTACCTCCTCGCCGCACTCCCTCACGCGCGCTCACTCCCTCACGCGAGCCACTTCGACGCATACTAGTTTTCGAGGCGTAACGCTCGCGCTCGTAGGGTGTGAATCACGCGCACGCGCACGAATACGCGCGTACACGCGCGCTTCGCGTGAGCCCAACGCACACGGGGCGACCGCCATGTCGTGCCCGTTCGCGCACATGCATAAATCCGCCCCCGTGGGGGAAGAAGAAGAAGACCTCACGAAAGTAATCGTTAGTGAACGGGCGCAAGGCACGAAGAGGTGCGTTGTTAGAGATGACTCGAACGTTTGGTGTATCCGCGAGAGGGCGAGGGCGAGGGCGAGAGACCCGCGGCGACCGATATGTGCGAGAGCACGATGCGCGCGATTGGAAATTTGATGTTCAACGATGTGTACTGACATTTGTGTTTTCGTTTGTTATTTTATCGACGTGTAGGCGAGCGGTCGATTCGCTAGACGACGAGCGAAAACCTTTGGAAGAGGATAAAACAGCAAAGGCGCTCGAAGAGGCGCTCAAGGAGTTGGAAAGTGAACGTGCGCGTACGGCGCAGTTGCAGAGCGAAATTACATCTCTGAAAGTGATGTATAGGGAACGCAACGACAGCGCGTTGGATGAAAAACAACGAGCAGTGAAGGATTTGGCAATGGATGCGTTGGCGGAGGGTATCACCATTGCAGATTTCACGCACCCGGACCAGCCGCTGATTTACGCCAACGTCGGTTTCGAGCTCATGACTGGGTATAGCATCAAGGAGACCGTGGGAAACAACTGTCGGTTTTTGCAAGGTCCGGGAACTGATCCGAAAGAGCTCGAAAAGCTTCGCGTGGCGATTGCCGCGGGCGACGGATGCCAGGTGGTTTTGAAAAACTATAAAAAGTCGGGCGAATCGTTTATGAATCAGTTGTCTCTCACACCAATTCGTGATGCCAAAGGAAATGTAGTGTATTACGTTGGTATTCAATCCGACGTGACGGAGTTGTTGAAGCGCCGCGACGACGAGTTAAACGCGTTGAAGAAGATGGCTACCGCAGAGGCGGCGACTGAGGCTAAATCCAAGTTTCTAGCGCACATGTCGCATGAAATTCGTACGCCTCTCAACGGTTTGATTGCTGTTGGGCAACTGCTGGAAGATACCAATCTCGATCGATTGCAGCGAGAGTATGTATCTACTGTGCGCACGAGTGGTGAGACGTTGCAGGCACTGATAAGCGATATTCTTGATTTTAGTCGAGTCGAAGCGGATAAACTCGTACTTCAAAATGAACCTTTCCACCCCGAAGTGGTCATCAGTAACGTTATTGAAATCACGGCGATGCAATCCGCGACTAAAAAGCTCAACATTGGTTACCACGTTGATCCGGGTGTGCCCAAGGTGGTCATGGGTGACGCCATGCGCGTGCAACAAGTGTTACTCAACTGCATCGGCAACGCCATCAAGTTCACCGACGCCGGTAACATTATGATTCGCTTGTATCTAGGGCGCGCAGACGCGACTGAAGTTGCCCGCCAAGCGTTTCTGGAAGAGGGTGAAGAAGAAGCGCACAAAGCCAAGATGGTGCGAAACTATTCTGCGGGGTCAATGGCAGCGTTACAAAAAGAATGGTTGGCGCCACTGAATTGCTTTTTGCACCTGTGTCCGCACTTTTCAAAGTCCATGGCGAAAGACGGCGGCAAGGATGACTCAGGTGCAGGTGAAGAAGCGGTCGACGATGGGCACTACTTTCTACACTTCTACGTGAAAGACACGGGTATTGGGTTGGATTCGAATACGATAAGTAAAATTTTTCAATCGTTTCGACAGGTGGATACTTCCCCGACGCGCAAGTACGATGGATCTGGCCTCGGGTTGGCCATCTCTCGCCGCCTTTGTGAAGCCATGGGGGGCACTATGTGGGCGGAAAGTAAAGGTATCGGGTGTGGGTCCACATTTCACTTTTGCATCAAGGTGAAGAGTGTACCGGACGATTGGATGACAAAGCAGCACAAGTCACGAATGACGCAGCAGATTGCCAGCGGCACAAGTGCGTTGCTCGAGCTCGAGCGTAACTTGAGCAGCGAATTCGCTGAGCAGTATGGACAAAAAGGTCAAGAACTTAAAATCGTTCTTTTCGAAGAGTCGGACATGCTTAGAAGCACGTTGTCCGCCATTATGCAACGATGGGGTTTGCACGTCACGATTGTTTCCCGTGCGCGTGACCTCATCAAGATGATGGATGACATGCTTGATGCGGAAGAACCAGTGAAAGAAGTGGCCATCGTTGCCGAAGTGAGCACCATGCTCGTAGAAGAGATGTACGAGTGGGCAACCAATCGCGGTCTGTTCACCACTGGCGTCGAGGGTACGTGTGTGAGCGTGCAATCCAGCGGCGAGAACAAGCATCGTACGACGGATTTGTCCAAATTACCACCTGTAGTGATGTCCACGTGGCCGGCGATAAAAAAGATTCAAACCACGACTTACAGTGACCCTAGATGCGCTTGGGCGCGCGACAGCGTTGAACCTAGTGATTCACCGACGCTCGATTCTGCCAAGGCTGTGGCTGTGAAAGACTTATTCTCGTTGCTCAACGCGCGCCAAGTCTCTAGGCCTATCCGTCATAACCGATTGCGCAAAGCTCTTGTGAATATTTTCAACGAGCAGGCGCACCACGCCGATACAGCCGATACAGCTGGTACGACATCTGCACACACGAAATCACCAGCTCCAGTTCCGCTAGTGGAAGATCCGAATCCTCAACATATTCGTATCCTGCTAGCGGAGGATCATCCGGTGAATATGAAGGTTGCGAAGGCTGTGTTGTCCAAGCTTGGTCATCACGATATTACGACCGCCAAAGACGGCACCGATGCCTTGGCCAAGGTGGCGCTCGAGAAAACCGGTCTAGACGCGTTTGACATTGTGCTCATGGATGTTCACATGCCAGTCATGGGTGGCGTCGAGTGTGTCAGGCAGCTGAGAGAAAAGTATCCTGACTGCAAGACGCCAATCGTCGCAGTCACCGCGGATGCGATTGAAGAAAGCCGACAAGAGTGCCTTGGCGTCGGATTCACGGGTTATCTCACAAAGCCCTTCCGCATCGAGCAAATAGAACAGGCGATTAAAGAGTTCACTTCGCCGCTGTACAATCATTAATTACAAAAGGATGGATCAAATTGAGGCACCATCGACTAGCAAGTACTAATACAAGACACTTATAAATGCTCATACATCGATATCCTCAGAGGACGAATCGCCAAGCAGCGCCTCGTTGCGTGATTCACCGCGTCGCTTTGGCGTAAACAGTCGCACACATGAGCGCCTTACCCAAGCTATAAACGTAATCGTCATGGGCGTTCGCACGCTAGGCGCGGACTCATCTTCGCTATCAGGGGTACCGCTCTGAGCTGGTGCCATGACGGCGGCAAGCGCATGCGCGCCGTCATGCGGCATTTCTTCCAACACAATTTTCATAGCACACGTGAGTGGCACGCCGAGCACCGCACCGGCAGCGCCCCACACGCTGTACCAAAACACAAGCGCAAGCAACACCGTGACCTCGTTGAGGTCCAGACCTTTACGATACACCACTGGGCCAATGAGATCACCGAGTAAAAATGAAACAAACGCGGGAATGATTGCACCCGCGACGCGTTGGTTGTAAGATAAATCCGGCAGCAACACGAGCATGGGCAAAGGCAGAAACGTCGCAATGATCGAACCTAGAGTCGGTATGAAGAACAACCAAAACGACACGATGGCCAAAGCTATGGCGAGAGCCCACGGCACGCCACAGAAACCAATCAACACGCCGACAAGAAGCGCGCGGACCAACGCAATTTGCACCATGATGCTTATGAACCGCCGAGTCGCCGCATGAATTCGTCGCACCACAAGCGACCGCGTGCGCGACAAATCCCGTCTCGGGGCCAACAAAAACAGCGTGTAGAACAACATCAACATCACATCCTGCATATAATGAAACAACCCGACACCAAGGTTCTCCCAAAATGACTCGGTTTTTAACGTCGCCTCCAAGTTACTCAAAAGCCGCCCCCACGCTTGTTCGGCGACGTCATCCTTCTTGAACACTCGCGCCGCCCATTCGCTCAAGCTTTGCCCTATTTGATTTATGCGCTCTAAAAATTTTGCGTTCCAATCGCGGTCGCTCCAGTGCACCCAGACGTATACACGACCGAGATACAACGCCCAGAGCAACGTACCAAACACACCCACGACGACGCACAGCGCGAAAACGATGGCTATAATGCGCGGTACCGTGATGGCTCGCATGCACGACCACCCACACGTACGCGAGCGGCGCAAAACAACGCGCTGATACGCGCTGTCAGAGACGAAATCCACCAGCGGGCGCAACAACAACGCTACGCCAATCGCGGTGACCAACGGACGAAGCAAATACGCCAACACTTGCAAGAGCCACACACTACACGCCGCAGCGATGACTGCCACACCGAGCGTTATCACGGTCGCGTCGCGACGCGACGCAATCGGCACGCTCGGGGACACGGTTGGAAAATTAGATGCGAAATTCACTGGTCGAGACGGCGAAGGCGTCGACGACGACGGTGGCGCCGCGCCATCCGCATCGACGGTGGGAAATGAAAAGCCATCATCATCACGATCGCGCGCATCGTCGCGTTTCGCGCGCGACGCGCCGGATGAATGTCGGTTCCCGCGAGCCATGCTTTGCGGTCGCGTCGGTTAGCCTCTGGCGCTTGACTACAATCCTAGTATAATAATGCTAATGTCGTGCTCACGGCACGCATCCGACGCGCGTGAGCGTCATGACGTGACTGTACAACACGACTGGCTCAAATGCCAGCGAGCTGGCGGCGCCGACTTGCGGAACGGGCGCGGCGTTTGCGTTCGCGCGCGGAGCAGCCTGCGCGGTGAGTTTCAACGCGTCGTTTGGTTGAACGTACCCCGCGGTGGATAATGTCACCTTTACGCGGTTCACCACGCCTTCTCGATCGTCATTTGGGTCTTCAAGAGGCGTATACGTCCATATATGTTGATAATCTGTCGGCTGTACGCGCGCAACGCCATATGTGGTGGAGTATCCAAGCGTGACTTGTCGAAACGCCTCTGACGCGAAGAACGTGCCGTCGCTCGCGCGAGTTTCTGATTCCCGTGCATTCGTAAACAATTCAATCCTTTCCGCGTTATTGGTCACTCCAGACTTGTAACGAATGGTTGTTCTATTCGGATCGACGTCGGGGTCGTACTCGACGCCATCCACGGCGTCGTCGCGCGCTAAATACGCGCGTTGCACCTCTGCCAAGTTGAACGCTCGGTCCTCGACGACGTCCCCTTTCGCCGTTTGCACGAATCGTATGCGATACGTAATTCGATCGCTCCCGACGTCGGGAATAAACGCCAAGCTCATCTTTTGAAATCCAGGCACCGTAGGCTCGCGCGCCAGCACCTCTTTAGGCACGGCGCTCGGGAACTCGTACCCCGCGAAGTCAACCGCAGCGTCCCACTCGCCCGCGAGCCACGCCGGGTAGGTTTGCGCCCGAGGTTTACTCGAGTTAAACACGGGCTTGGAGAACGACTTGGCGCGCACGCGCGCGATGAGATCATTCTGCGCACCGTCCGCGGCGCGCGGGCGCGACGACGTCGCGAGCGCCGCAGCGGTGAGCCACGTGGCGCAACGTCTCGACACCCGCAGCGGCGCATTCGCATTCGCGTTCGCGTTCGCGCCGTCGTCGTCGGTCGACGGCACCGCCGACGCGCGACGCGTCGTCGTCGTCGTCGTCGTCGCGCGTCGTCCGCTCGCGCACCGCGCCGCGTGCGACGGCGTGAACGCGGCCGATGCCACAGAGACGCGCGTCATTCTCTGACGCGCTCGCGCTCGTTCGCGCTCGTTCGCTCGTTCAATCGTGCGACGCCATGTCGAGCGAAATATGGAGCACGAAACTTCGCGCGACGCGTCAGCTCGTGAACGAGCTCCGAGCCGACGTGGCTTCTGCGGCGACGGCGGCGTCGACGTTCAACACTAAAGCATCATCATCCGCGGCTGAAGCGGACCGCGCGCGCCGCACGGCGATCAATCGTCGCAAACTCAACCGCCTGGACGACTTACTCGACGTGCTGGAGGACTGCATGGATGACGGCGCGCGCGATGACGATGAGGCGAGAGAGAGACGGGCGTTGGTTGAGGAATTTCAACGCGAGGCGAGACGGTTGCGCGCGGCTGCGACGGACGCGGATCGACGCGCCGCGACAGCAAACGCTGAGATGGCGTCGAGCGGCGTTGCGGGTGGTGCGAGTGGTGTCGTTGCGGCTATTGGAGCGACGGCGAGCCGGGCGGTGGAGGTGGTGGGGAGCGCAGCTGGGGATTTCGTGCGAGCCGCGGAGTCGGTGCCAGGGGTCGAGCGCGCGGCGACGATGATGAAATTAAAGCCGAATGACGGCGAGACGCGCGAAACTCGAGGGCTTGACACGGAAGAATTGATTGAGTATCAAAATCGACAGCTAAAGGGGCAGGATGACGCGCTCGATGGGCTCGATAAGCTCGTGGGGAGTTTGAAATCGACGTCGACGGCGATTCACAAGGAGGTTGAGTTGCAAGCGAAACTCGTGGATGATCTCGAAGCGGATTTCGCGCACACGAGCGAGCGCATGAAGCAGCTTCGAAAGCAAGGGTTCAAGTTAGCTGGGGAGAAGAATGAGGCCGAGCGCGAGCGGTTGGATCGCAACGAAGTCATCGCTGAAATGCAAGCCAAGCTCGCGCGCGACAACGGCGAAGACGCGGGCTCATGCGCGATTCAGTAGAGATTCTCGTGATTGTTTACAATTCATTATTTAATATGCTACAGATTAGTGTTCATGTATTACTACGTCATTCTCGTCGACGTTCCAGAGAGCGAGTGGACGATGTTACCATACGCCGCGTCGCTTATGGCTTCGTCGATGCGGGACACCGTCGTGTCCAAACGTTGCTTCAACGCCTCGTTATCACACATTACCGTCCGCGTGCGGTAATCAATCACGGCTTCGACGCCGTCGATATTCAATGTCAACTGTGCCTTCTTAACATTCACCACGGGCTGGGCGAACTGCGCCGTGAGCATCGCCGCGACAACCTTCAACCGCCACTTCTCCGCCTCATTCGTGTCCTTGTCTTTAATCGCGTCTCGCAAACCCGCTTCGGCTTCCTTCAAGCCTTCCGGTTCACTTTCGAGCTGCAAAATCGCGGATAAAGTAGCGTCAACAATCATATCCGTCAAAGGGTCGCTGTTCCATTCAATGACGACGTGTTCGGCACCCGTGACGTCGTCCGCGAAGCGCTTACGCACGGTGACCATGTCGTTGTTTATGGATAAACCATCCGCCTTGCTCACGTCAAACTTGTCTTCACCGCCCTCGATTTCGGTGATTTCCTTCTTGGCTTTTTTGGCACGCGGTTTCTTTTCCGCAACCTTGGCGTCGTCGCCCTTCGTCCCGGCGTCGGCGTCGTCGTCCTCCTCAGCGACAAGCGTCGTGACGGTGTGTAAGCCTTCAAACAACGCCTCGAGCGCAAAACGCAACGTGGCGAGCGGGACCTTTGTAGGCACGAGTTGACGTTGTGTGACGAGTGAAGTGCGTAACTTTGTGTAGTTGTTTACGTCTTCAGGCGCCAAGAGCATGGTGCCAAAGTCTTTTTGCACGAGCACGCCTTGCACGTGGTCGCCCTCTTCGACGTCGCGCTCCGCCAACACGCCAGCAATCTTTGCGATACTTTCTCCTTTGTGTATGATTTCAACCGGTTGGCAGTTCTTGGGAGTGTAGACATTCATGCTTTTGTCATCTGCCGCGGCCTTTGCGTCCAACGCGCGCTTCAATCGGCTCATTTCTCCGGCTTCGCCGTGCACGAGGATGACGTGCGGCGGCGCCCACGTGTCGAGGAAATGTTGCGTCTGCGGGTAATCGGCGTGTGCACTAAACGAAATCGCATCAACAGACATGTTCAGCTGTAACTCCTGACCATTTCTTGCGGTAACTTTCTTGACATCGCTCAAAATCTCACGTGCAAGCGTACCTTGTACGGCAAAGTCAGCGATGATGACGCCGTTCTTTGGATCTTCGCACCACGACTCAAAGAGCTCGCGAGACAACCCGGATTGCAACATTGACGGCGTAGCGAGCACCACGCAAGGACCGACGTCGTCGAGTTCACTCGCCTTTGACACGTGCTTTACGTGGTTGAACACGAACGGATTGGCTTCTTCAAACGCCGCCTTCATGTCCGCGTTTAGCACGTTGATGTACGTTTGGTAAATTGTCATCGCCTTGCGCGCGAGCGCGGATGCTTGATAGATTGGCACACGTTGCATCTCAGGGTTCTGCTTCCAGAAGTCTTCTAAAATCAGCAACAACTCTTGTGCGCGCCCAAGGGCGACGACGGGTAGCAGCACGCGTCCCCCGCGGCGTAAGATTGATTGCACCTTTTCCGTAAATCGAATTTCCCGCTCCTCGCGCGGCGAGTGCGGGGACACCCCGTACGTGCTCTCCACAATCACCACGTGCGGAGGAATCGCCGGGACGTCCGCCGCGGGCAAATGTCTATCCGCCGTTCGACTGTAATCACCAGTGTATAACACGCGCAATCCGCCGATATCGACGTTAAACATACACGCGCCCAACACGTGTCCCGCGCGATACGGCGTCACCTTGACCCCGTCGACATCAACCTCCTGATGAAAATCCACTACTTCAATCTTGTCCAGCGACGCTTGCAAGTCTTTGTCGTTGAACAACACGTCGTTCGGGTCCGCGCCCTTTTGCAAACGCACGAAATCCCCCATGAGCATGCTATATATCGCCTTGGTCGGGTGCGTCATGAAAATCCTCCCTCGAAAATCGGTACGACCAACCAAGAATGGCACCGCCGCGCAGTGATCCAAGTGGAAATGCGTCACCAGCAACGCGTCGACTTCGCTTAAATCTATCTCATCAAAGTACGGCAGGCTCGAAATGCCCGCGTACCCGGGGTGTACGCCGCAATCGAACATCAACGTTTTACCCTTGTACTTTGCGATCACGCAACTGCGTCCGACTTCGCTTCCGGCGCCGAGCGGAATGATTTCCAGCATTTCCCCGGGCTCACCGTCGTCCACGACGGTTGGTGCCGTCGGGTACTCGGTGGTCACGGTGAACCCAACCATGGTGTGGTGCGCGCGCGTCGGCGAATGAGGATCACCAGTCGGAGCGCTCGGTCGACGTCCCGAACCGTCGCGCGCGCGTTTCAATGCGCGTAACGATATCGCGCGCATGAGCTCACTCACCGTGCACAAACGTACATTCGAGCGCGCTCACCACGGCTCGCAGCGCGTTCGCATCGCGCGCGGCGTGTGCGCGCTCGAGAGCGAGACATTCGCGTTCGGCGCGAAGCGCGTCGTTTTCGCGCTCGAGCCGAGCGTTTTCATCCGCGTACGAACGCAACAGCGCTTCAGCTTTCGCGACGCGGCGTATGACGTCGGATGTGTGGTAGACAGAATTCGAGTGTCTACGCCCACGCGAATGTCGAGCGCCATCGCGCGATGACGAGGCGTTCGACGCCAGCCGACCGCGAAGCGCTCGATTCTCTGATTCGAGCTCGTCGATGGCGCGCTCGTACTCTTCCCGACTCCTCGATGACTCCATCGACGCCACCGACGCGCGCGTATTCAATACTTCTGGTGCATTCACGATGGACATCGCGCGAGTGGCGTATTGTAACGTCCGTACGGTCTCTTCAATGTGCGCTTCGAGCGGCGAGCAACACGCCACGAGCAACGTCAGCGCGCCGCCGCCGAGCGAATCCATGAGTAATTTCGTGAGTTTGCTATCCCTATACGGCACGTGTGCGGTCGACCGCGGTCGACCGTCGCGATGCGCGTCGGCTAGAGTCGATATGACTTTACCGAGCGCGAACAAAGACTTGTTGATGAGACTCGTTTCCGACGTCCCGTCGGCGTCGCATCCGCTCGCCTTGACGCGTTCGCTGCCGGCTAAATCAACAAACGTCATCTTCCCACTCGACGTCGACGATGCCACAGTGCGGTCGACGTGCACGGTGAGTATGGCATGCGATCGCGAGCTCTGTGCGTTGAGCTTGTGCGCGCGAATGTGTCGTTTCGCCGCGCCTTCGAGAACGAGCGCCAACGCGTCCGACGCCGAACGCGCTTCGCGAAGCGTCAAATTTGGAATGTAAAATCCCTCGCGTTTTCGCCAGCGCACGCGGAGCTGCTTCGCGTGTGCGTTCGCAGATGATGACTCGGCGAGTAAGTCAATGATTTTCTCCTTGTAAATCTCATAGTACGACACGCGAACGACGATGGAGGAGGATTCTGCGTCGGGGTCGGCTCGGGCGCGCGAGACGGCTCGAAAGACGCGCGACAACGCGCGCGGGATGATTCCATCGTCGTCATCAATCACCATGCCCGTATCATCGACGTCAGCGGCATCGACGCTTCGACGCTGCGCGTCACCATAACCACCATCCCCGCGTTTGCCGAGCATCGTAAACGTCTTCCCGCTCCCCGTCTGCCCGTACGCGAAGACGCAACTCGCCCGACCCTCGAGCGTCTTCTCAATCATCCCATCGATCCCCGCCGCGTCATAAAACTCCCCCTGCGTCGCGCGCCCGCCCACGCACGGACCACGAAACCCAACGCACTCGACCTTTGTCCCCGATCGCTCGCCACCGCTCGCGCGCTCCGCCCCGCGTCGACGCGTGAGCGTCACGCGCGCGCCATCCGCGCGCGCGCGCGCCTCACCCTCCTCCGACGCCTCCACCGCGCGCACGCGCGCCACCACGCGCACGCGACAGCCGGCGCGGGGTAGATCATCACCCAAGTCATCCCCCGCACCGTCTTCCGACCGCGTCGCGTCCACCGACGCCATCCGACGCGCGTCGCGCAGTCGCGGTCAACGACTTTGTGCGCGACACGAGGCGATATGAACAGTCGCGACTGTTCATATCTTTACATTGGTGGCGTCAACCCATGCCGACGTCGACCTGCGGTGCCGCCGAGCTCCGACGCCGTTCGCCGCCGCCGCGCGCGCCCGGCGGCCGCGATGACGCGCGCGACCGATCGCACCGCACGCTTCCGTGCCCTCTGCGACGCGCACCGCGAAGCGCGCGCCCAGGGCGCGGCGCCGAGGGGCGGCGATGGCGACCCATCGGTTGGCGCACCGTTGACGCGCGCGACGTGCGGCGCGGTGCGAGAATACGCGCGCGCGGCGCAGAGCGCGCTCGCGGCGACGTCGGCGTATGTGGATGCGAATCGTGCAGAGTATAAGCGCGCGGATGCGCGTGCGAGGGATGCGTTTGAGGCGGAGTGCGCGGGGGCGATGAAGGAGTGTCAGCGGTGCGTGGGCGCGGCTCGGGACGGCGTGGAACGGGCGCGCGCGCGCGGTGGGGCGCTCGCGCGCGCACCGCAGTGTGCGGCACATTTGCATGGTATTGGGTTGATTTTAAGTGAGCGGTTGAATGATGTGGCGAGGAAGTTTGATAAGGTGCGGGAGACGAGATTCGCGGCGACGTTGGAGCGGGCGGAGCGCGAGCGGCGACGCAAAGCGGCGGCGAAAAAGGCGACGTATGACGCGTCGGCGGGGCGTTCTGGGACGGGCGATCCGTCGACGTCGTCGTCTGCGGTGCGCGTGGAACGCGTGGAGCAAGCGCAAGCGCACGTGGAGCGTCAAGATGCGCTCGAAGAGGAGCTCACGCAGTTGCTCGACCAGGTGCGGCTGGCGGAGAAAAACGTGCTCGAAATGTCGGCGTTGAGCTCGTTATTCTCCACGCACGTGCAAGCGCAGGCGGAGCAGATTGAAGCGCTATATCAAGACGCCATAGAAAGCTCGCGGCACTTGGATTGGGGTAATGTCGAAATGAAGAAGACGATAGAACGAAAGGGTGGCGCGCAACGCATCATCGCGTTTATCTTTCTCGTCGCCACTCTCGGTTTACTCTTTTTAGACTGGTACTCGGGTTGATGATATCTAGTAGCGCTATAGAATAAAGTTACATGAAGAAATCTATTGGTTTCCAGTCGTTACGCAAGAGGTTCGGCGCTCACCGCCTCTTCAAACGATGGAGGTGGCGAGGTCGCGAACGTAAGCGTTTCGTCGTCGAATGGCATTTTTAGCTCGAGCGCGTGAAGAAACATCCTAAACGAGTCCGAATCCTCCGAATACGCCTGATCACCTAAAATAGAATGCCCCGAGTGCATTAAATGCAGACGAATCTGATGTCGCCGGCCAGTCACGGGGCGGCATTCGACGCGAGACACCTTTTCGCCAAAATGACGACCTTCCAACGCGCAATACCCGCGTTGTATCACCGTAAACGACGTCTCGCTCGCCTTGCCGTTTTCCTCATCAACGCGTTCTTTAAATCCCTTCACGTCGTCTGGATCTTTGCTCAGCTTGGCCTCAACCGTCCATTCATCGTTCTCGGGCCATCCAAACACTACGGCGAGGTACCGTTTTTTCGCTCGACGTTCGCGAAACAACTTAGCCGCCGACCCTGCAGCTTCGCGCGTGTTCGCCGTGAGAACCACACCGCTCGTCGCCGTATCAAGCTGATGACAAAATCTATGATGCATGTCTGGAAATCTAATGTTAAGCCAGTCCTCGCAACTCGCGTCGCCGTCCCAACGCGGAATAAAGCGCACTTTTTCAACCCGCCCGGTCCCGTCTTCAGTCTTTTCAGACCATCCGCGCGGGGTATCCAAACGAACCGCGAATGGCTTGTGTACGGCGATAAAACCCCTTTGAGCGCACTCGAACACGGTTTCGTACTTGCGCTCGAGCACACCGGGTTGACGCAACGCGCACGCCACGGCGGTTTCGCCCTTGAGCTCGCCGCGCTCCTCTAAAAAAGACAAATACGACATTCTCGGCGCAATCTCCGTCGCCACATCGTACGTGCGCACGCGTGGGTGCTTTGTAAGCATGTCGTCGACGTCCTCGGCGCGCGCACCGAGGTTGATGAGGTACGCGCGCGCGTCATCGTGCTCGCTCGCGTGCGCGGCAGCTATGGCAACCCACGCTTGCGGTTGGTGTTTGCCCATTTCTCGTCGTCGCGGGCGGCGCGATACGTCAGTGATGCGACGAAAGAAAACGCGTGTGATGCGCGCGGTGAGCGATGACGGCGACGACGAGGCGTGCGCGGTGAGACAACGCCGCATAGACGCGCGCTCGTGAGTGAGGACGTCCGCGTAACCGGCGGCTACTGTACAGTATTATAATTAAAACTGAAACGTCGTCGACGAGCTCGCAGAGTCTGGCGTGGACACCGTTGTTTGATTTCGTTCACGCTGGATTCGTGGTGAAATGAACTCTTCGGCGTCCGGATCGATGCTATTCGCGCGCGGCGTCGCGGGCGAGGTCGGGACGTCGACGTCGTCTTCGGCTTCGGACGACGACGCGTCGCGACGCTCCATATCTACGTGCGCGATGTGCGCATCACGCCCAGCAGATTGCGCGACGGTGTTGCCAGTAGCGTCGCGTACATTACTACGGGCGAGCAACGCAGCCTCGGCAGCGCGCTCGAACATTCGAGCGTCAAAGCCGCTCGAAGCGCGCATGTCGCGAACCAACTGCGCGAGCATGTCACATTCCGCCTCGACGTGCGCCAAAGTAAGTTTCAACCCCGCACGATCGGACTCTGCTTCTTCTAATCTATGGCACGCGTCGCGATACTTGTCCTTGGTCATTGAATGCCGCACGAGCTGCTTTTCGAGCGTCACGGCGGCGTCCCGCAACGCGCGCTCATTCGCTCTGGACGACTCGAGCGCCGCGGCTTGCGTCGCCAATCGAGCTCGCAACGCCCCGCTCTCCGCGTGCGCCTCTTTCAATTTCGCCCTGAGCGCGAGTTTTTCTTCCGCGTCGTCTTCAACGATGGCCTCAGCCGCCGCGCGCGCCTTTATGTTTTCCTTGACAAAGGCGTCGATGACGCTCACCTCCTGTCGCGCCTTCGTGAGCTCATCTTCAAGTTGGCTAATCCTATCGTACGCGCGCATCTTCTCCCGTCGCGTGCTTTTATACTGTTTCAATAACAACCCAACCTCGGCGTTTCCGCACCGCGCGACGTGCGTGAGCGAGCCCCACGCGCGCGCGAGCGACGCGGGAGCGTCTCCGGGAGGCGCCTCCTCCTCACCTCTTCCACTCGACGTCATCCCGCCCGCCTCCACCGTCGCCCGCACGCGCGCGTGCGTGAGCGCTCTATTTTCCTTTTCCAACGCGCGCACGCGCGCGCGGAGCTCATCCACGAGCGCGTCTTTCGCGCGCGCTTCCAGCTTCAACGTCGACGCCCGACGCCTCGCCAACCGCTCCCCGACGTCCTCGTTTTCCCGCGCATCCGCCGCGTTCGCGCGCATCGGCGGCGACACGGGCGCCAAAGGCGCGCGGCGTCGCTCGCCCGCGCCCGCGCTCGACGTCGACGTCGACGCGCGCGACGCGCGACGGCGGGCGACGACATCGGCATCGGCATCGGCAGTGTCAACTTTAACCGCCGCCGCCGCGCCGTCGCCGTCGAGCGCGGCGCCGTCGAGCGCGTCGCCGCCGCGCAACGACGCCAACACGCGCGTGAGCGCCGCCGAGCTCGTCCCCGGCGGCAGCGCGAACGTCGCGCGCAGCGCTTCCATCGCGAGGCGCGCTGTGACAGCTGAAACGAATTTGAATTCGACAATTCGCCCACGCGGCATTCCGCGACGCGCGTCGACGCCGGGCGACGACGCGAGCGGGGAATCGTCTCAGAGGCGCGCGCGAGGGCATCTCGGGCGTGGCGTGGCGCGGCGCGGGCGACGCGGGCGGCGCGGGGCGCGAAAGCATGGTGGCGCGTTTGAATTCAAACTTTGAACACGACGCCGGTGATGATGCGCCGCGCGCGGTGCGGTCGCTCTCGGTGATGCGTTACGCGCGCGAACGCGAGTGTGGATACGCGTGCCGCGCGCGGACGCACGCGTTGGCGACGACGCGCGACGATGTGCGCGTGGATGTCGGAAGGTTTGACTCGAGCGGCGTCGGCGGCCGAGACGAGCCGGAACGCGCGCGGGTCGGCGGCGCGTATACGACGTCGCGTCCGGATGCGTTTGGGTTGCCGTACGTCGTGAAGTTTAATTCTACCGATGGCACGTGGGTGGCGATCGGCGATGAGGATGGTTACGTGACGATATTGGACGCGTTGCGCGCGTTGCCGAGAGAGGATGAAACCGGCGCCGGCTACGCGCCGTATTCGAGTATTTCGGCGCATAATAACGCCATATTCGACATGGCGTGGATGCGCGACGATAAACAAATTCTTACGGCATCGGCCGATCACGGGATTCATTTATTTGACGTGGAGACGAGCGTGCAGATGAGGGCGTTTGATGGGCACGCGTCGTGCGTCAAGGCGCTCGCGGCGCAGCCGACGTCCAAATATGTCTTCGCGAGCGGTGGACGCGATGGACGGTTGCTCGTATTCGACACGCGCACGCCAGGCGTGGTTCGCGAGGGCGAAGACGCCCCGCATGCATCGCCGAGTAAGGTTGTGAACTACGCGCACAGGCTTCCGGGCGTGCGCGCCGGCCGGAGAGCTCGTTCGTGCTTGCACAGCGTGACGTCGGTAGCATTTGACAATAGCGGCGACGTGGTGTTGAGTTCAGGAGGCTCCGATGGTGTGGTTAAGTTGTGGGACGTGCGTTACATGAAGGGTACGGTGGGCATGCTCGAGGATGCGCGAGATGACTCGTACGTCCCAGGGTCGTTTTACGACCACGGTTTGGGACGTCGATTTGGCGGCGCGCGAGCGTCGGCATCGGCATCGGTGTCAAAGAAGCCTCGTGGAATTTCAGGCATCGCAGTGGACCCGACCTCATCGCGCGTTGCGGTGTCTTACGTGGACAATCACATGGCTATGTTTGACACCAACGCGCCAGGCGCCGGACCGACGCGTCATTTCGTCGGGCATTTATCGAGCTCGTATTACATCAAGCCATGCTTTTCACCCGATGGCGCGCACATCGCGTGTGGGTCGCTCGATCACAACGTGCATATATGGAATGTCGCCAGACCGAGAGAAAAGTCCGTGCAACTTTCTGGCCACGCACTCGGCGTGAACGTCGTGCATTGGTCGAGCAGAGCCGACGCGCTCGCGAGTTGTTCAGACGACGGCGCCACGCGCGTGTGGAGCGTCAATCCATACAAAACACCACCACCTCGCCAACGCGCGATGGCCAGGACGCCGCCACGTTCGGCGATGAACGCCCGCATCAGACTCGCACTGGGCGACGCTGAAGAATTCGAAGACGTCGCGTCCACGCCGACAAAGCTCGCCCGTGCGTCGAGGAACGCGAGCGCGCAATCAACACCCGGCGCCGTGTCCTCGCCTTTCGACCCAACGCCCGAAAAACCGCCACCGCAAAAATTGCGAAAACGTGTGCGAGAACCTTTCACCACCTTAGACGTCAACGCAGGCGATAGATAGCGACGTACCGCCGCGCCGCGCGGCGCGTTTGAAACCAAAAAATACACTGTACAAACAACTTCACACCCGCGCGTGCGACACGCGTCACGTCGTGCGCCCGCTCGCGCGCGCATTCGCGCCACACGAACGCGTTCGAAGGCTTCATCGCCACGAGTTCACGTCGTCGCCATCGCAAGCGCGATGAGCACCGCGCAAAAGCTCTCGCGTCAGCACAGCGAGTTGTGCGCCTTGGACTGGATTGACGACACAGACGCCGACGGCACGCGAGACGCGCGCTCGTGCGATGCGTCGGTGGAACCTACGCCTGCGAAGCGTGTGGCTGACGTGCGCACGCCCACGGCTGATGCGTTAGGGTCGCACTTGAAGGTGCGCATTACGAATTTGAGCGGCGCAACCGACGACGGGACCGACGACGGGACGGACCGACGGAAAAGCGCGCGGAGTTCCACGAGCGCGTTCTCAATCGCGTTGGATAACGAATTAGAGCACAGACATGTGTGTCTCACGCCAGCGGCAAATGCGAGCGCGATGCCGCTCCACGCAGCGGTGGCGCGCGCGGACGCCGAAGCGACCAAGGCGTTGCTCAGACGGGGCGAAACCGGCGAACGCGACGACGATGCGCGTTCCGGCGGCGGTTCGACGTGGCCGCCACCTAAAGAACCACTGAATCGTATTTCGAGCACGACGATGTTGAAAGAGTTTCACGCCGAGGAGAAACTTAGCGCAGTGGAGGCGCGAAACGAACACGGCGATACGGCGTTGGCGGTTGCCGCGGCGCTCGAAAGCGATTCCTCAGCAGCCGAGATGTTAGGGATTCTACTCGACGCTGGAGCGAACCCATTCGTGCATTCGTCGTCAGGGTACGCCGCCGCGCACTGGGCGGCGAGCGTAGGGAATCTTGAGACGCTCAAAACGCTCGCAAAGAGATGTCCAAATCCGCGGGCAATCATCGAAGGCCGAGCGCTCGATGGGTCTACCCCACTCCTGGTAGCGGCGGCGTACGGAAACATCGATATTATTGAATGGCTCGTCACACATGAGCACTGGCACAAATCTAAAGCGTTTGCCGTGGATGGTCAAGGCAAAAATGTACTCGGCGTGCTCGGAACGAAGATGGGTAAGAAGACGACGCAATCGGCCAAGGCGGCGATGCGGGCAAAAATATTTGAGCTCATTCCGGAAATGCGCGTAGTATTCTTGAGTCATCCAGATTGCGAAGAGCACGTGTCGTTTAAACCGCATCAAGAAAGTCCCGAGCGCATGACGGCGATCTTTGATGAACTGAAACGAGTCGCAGAACGCGGCGAATTGATGTTGGACGAACTCGAGCGCTCAGAATCTTTTGCGTGCGCCGAACCGCACGAAATCCTGTTTGCGCACTCGGAAGAATACGTTCGCGTTTTGGCCAACTTGAGCGAGCAAGTGGGACACACGCCAATTGCATTTACGCCGTATTGTCAGAACCAGAAGGGCGTGCCTGAAAAACTGCGCAAGCCAGTGGAGAACAGCGACACGTTTTTTTCACCGGGGACGTTGCAGGCGGCTCTACGTGCGGCAGGCGGAGTCCTTCACGCCGTCGATCGAGTGTTGAATCAACGTAACAGAAGCGCATTTGTGTGTGCCCGTCCGCCAGGTCATCACGCGGGCGTGTCAGGGGCGACAGAAGGAGCGCCATCGAGTGGATTTTCAATCTTGAACAACGCGATGATTGGTACGTATTTTGCAGCGCCGTCCCGACCCTCGCGCTCAACCTTTTGACCCATCGAATTCGGACACGTTCGCATAGCGGCATTCATTAGTATGATATGAATACCGCGATGGTACGCGTCCCACATAAACGCCCATCTTCTATGACGCGGAGAACTGAGCATGTCTCTGGTGACAGATACGGATGGTACATTTCATTCATCGCGACGAGCGTCGTACTGACGCGTGCGTTTACAATTTTTCCTACGTCATCACGCACAGGTGCTCTACACGCCATCGAGCAAAAGAACGTTCATCGCGTGGCTGTTGTAGATTTCGACGTGCACCACGGAAATGGCACGGAAGAAATCGCGCGACATTGGCTTCAACAAAAACGCACCAAGGATGATTTCGACCGCCACACGTCGCCCGACTTGTTCTTTACATCGATTCACTTGGCAGACGACGGAACATCGAGTGGCATCAACTTTTACCCTGGTACCGGCGTGCAAGATGACATGATGAATAACATCGTCAACGTCGTGGTCCCGCCGATGTGGATTAGTAAAGGTGCGAGCGCGACGGCGAATGAGGACATGGGCGAACGCGTAAGGAAAAAGGCGAAGCGGTTCGGCGAAGATAATGAGCCTGCACCCGCAGCAGCGGCGGTAAAGAACCAGACTGATGCACTTGACGCAAATTCCAAAGGTGGGAGGTTGGAGTGGATGAAAGCATTTCGTGAGCGCTTAATTCCTTCGCTTCGAGCGTTTGGTCCCGAACTCATCATCGTCTCGGCTGGATTTGACGCGGCGAGCGGAGATATTGGCAACATCGGCGTTGACGCGAAGCGCGGTGTGCGTTTACAAGGCGTCAACCTGCGACCAGAAGACTTCGAGTCAATGACGAAACAAATTGTTGATGTCGCCAACGCGTGCGATGGTCGCGTCGTTTCGGTTTTGGAAGGCGGGTACGGCGTTCTCAAGGATGCCGAACTCAACTTGGGGCGCGAAAACTTTGCGCGGTGCGTGCAAGCGCACGTCAAGGCTTTGTGTATGTAGAGTAAATAAAAAACGCGCACGCGTAAGCAGTACAATAGCGATCAGCTGTATTTAATAACGATATTCTAAATCAATGTACAACTGCAACGACTACGAATAGACCGCCTTGAGCGCCGCGATTTCTTCGCTGAACATTTGTCCAATGTATTCGGCATCGGGCGTCACGTCTGAGTCGACGACGAGCGTCAAGCGCAAGTGACCGGCATATGAGAGCACGGACACTTGGTTGATGATATTGGCACACGCAAATACGATGTCACGCACGCGCTTGCCAAACAAAAGAATGGGCTCCGTCGGACCAGGGACGTTTGTAAACACCATCGAGTGTCGCGTCATATAATCGCACACGATTTGACGTTGCACATTCGGGCCCGCAATGTTGACGATTTCATTCAGCGCCCGCGTCACATATGGCTCGGGCGATCGCTTCATGGTGTTACACACCTTGTGCGCCTTTTTCAGACGGTCCGCGACGCTCATGACGCCCATCGGCAGCGTAAGCGAAACAAACGTCCAAGAGTTCGTGAGCACTGCCTGCGCGCGACCTGGAAACGCATACGGACACGCCGCACGTATGAATGGCTTTCTATCCCCCTGCTTATCGCCCATTTTGATGTGATACTTTTGAATCGCACCAGCGAGCGCTGAAACGACGACGTCGTTCACCGTGCACCCGCTCGCCGATTTCACAGCTTTCAAATCCTCCATGCTCACCGGCGGACACACCACGATTTGGCGCTTACCCGTGAACGCATACGGTGCCTTCACGCCCTTAAATGTTGAATACGTGTCGTACGGACCAGCCGCAGTAAGCAGCGCCTTTAACGTCCCGTACACGCACAAGAACAAAAACGTCAATACGCTCCAAATCGCCGCGAGCACGGATGCGTGTGCCGCCGGTGCGCGGCGCTGAAAATCCAACATTTTCAGTTCGCCACCGTTTAATGACGTCGTCACCTTTTTCAAAACCTCAACCAAGGATATACCGTCGCCAATGGCGTGACTCACGCGCAACATCACCGCCGGAGGCGCCGGAAACCGCGCGTCGTCCTCGTCCCAAGTCGCCCCAGCCTTCATCGTCACCACCACGCAATCCCACAACGGTGCGTTCACATCAAACGGGCGTAACGTTTCCCGATCCATCACCTCGCGCATCTCGCGCGCACTCGCAACCTCCACGCGCGTCACCCGCGACATCGCGTCGTCCGCGTCGTCCAGCGCCCAACGCAACGACTTCAACGTCTTCGCACTCCGCCCGTTCGCCGGCACCGCGCGCGAACGAAACTGTGGAAACTCCTCCAACGTACGTATAAACGCCCGCAAATCATCGTCCGAGGGCGCGGCGTCGACGTAAAACGTCGGTACGAGTGGGTAATCGACACACTTGAGCTTGGCTGGAAACGCGCTCCCGCGCAGCGTCGCGCGCGCCAGCGTCGCCGTGAGCGTGTTCATCGTCGGCGGGTGCGACATGCTGTCGCCGCGTGCGTCGTGCGCGCGCGTCGGGAGCGTCTCGTCGTCTCCAGACGACGTCGGGCGCGCGTCGCACAGTATGGGTGTGGCGCAACCGTTTGACCGCATTCGCTGACGCGTGAACACGTCATGACCGCCGCCGTGGCGTCCATGCCAGCCGTGGTGCGTGACGCGCGCGAGCGCGACGCGTTTCGATGCGCGCGTCCGTCGCCGCGAGATCGTCGCCGCGCGCGATCGTCGCGGCGTCGCGCGTGCGATCGAGTCTCGAACGTGCCCCTTTGCCTCGATCGATCTCGCGTTCGCGCGCGCCTCCGAGGCGCTCGCGCGCGCGATACGCGCAGAACTGCGCGCGTACTGACGGGTGTGTTGTTTTCGCGTGTTTCTTTCGCGCAGGCACAGAGTGATGCGTCGTCGATGGCGTCGCCGTCGGGATCAGCCGCGGATGGAGACTTGTACGCGAAGTTGAAGTCGCTTCAACGCGAACTCGAATTGGTGGAGATCCAAGAAGAGTACATCAAGGATGAACAGAAGAATTTAAAGATTGAGTTGTTGCGCGCGCAGGAGGAGGTGAAGCGGATTCAATCGGTGCCTTTGGTGATTGGGCAATTTTTGGAGATGGTTGACGAGAACACGGGGATCATATCGAGCACGACGGGGTCGAACTATTACGTTCGTATTTTGTCCACGTTGAACCGAGAGCTGTTGAAGCCGTCTTCATCGGTGGCGTTACACAGACATTCGAACGCGTTGGTGGAGATTTTGCCACCCGAGGCGGATTCTTCTATTTCGTTGTTGAGCGACGCGGAGCGTCCGGATGTCAAGTATAGCGACATCGGCGGCGCGGATGTTCAAAAGCAAGAAATTCGAGAAGCGGTCGAACTTCCGTTGACGCACTTTGATTTGTATCGTCAAATTGGCATCGACCCGCCGAGAGGGGTGTTGCTTTACGGCCCACCAGGGACAGGGAAAACGATGTTGGCGAAGGCTGTCGCGCACCACACGACGGCCGCGTTTATTCGTGTAGTCGGGAGCGAGTTTGTGCAAAAGTATCTCGGTGAAGGTCCAAGAATGGTTCGTGATGTTTTCCGTTTAGCTAAAGAAAATGCACCAGCGATCATTTTCATTGATGAGGTTGATTCCATCGCCACTGCGCGTTTCGACGCACACACCGGGGCGGATCGCGAGGTGCAGCGTATCCTGATGGAATTATTGAACCAAATGGATGGTTTCGATCAAACGGTGAATGTCAAGGTGATCATGGCGACAAATCGAGCGGATACGCTTGATCCGGCGTTGTTACGTCCAGGTCGTCTCGACCGTAAGATTGAGTGTCCGCACCCCGACCGTCGGCAAAAACGTTTGGTGTTCCAAGTCTGCGTGGGCAAGATGAGTTTGAGTGACGAAGTAGACTTGGAAGACTATGTCAGTCGACCGGACAAGATTTCCGCCGCGGATATTCGTTCAATTTGCCAAGAAGCCGGTTTGCAAGCGGTGCGTAAAAATAGATACGTCGTCTTACCAAAGGATTTCGAAATCGCGTACAAGACGAACGTCCGCAAGCCCGAGAACGACTTTGAGTTTTACCGCTAGGACGCGCGCTCAAACGGCGACGCGCGACTTGTTAGAAACATACACAACAGAACGTAGAACATCTGGTAGACGAAGACTGTCATCTTTTAATTATCATTATATTGAAAAATCAAATCTGTTTGCTATTCCCACAGCTTCGCGTGCGTATTCACGCACGCGCTACTTATGCACCTGAACCTCTCGTACACTTGAAGCACGACGAACGGGACGCGAAGTTGTGTGCTTTGCAGTCCTTGCAAATCCAATCCCCACTTCTGAAATTGTCCGGATTGGACCCGGGCGAGCCGCCACCCGCCGCCGCGTCCCCACCCGCCGAGGGTGCCCGACACCGGAAACACGCAGACCTACTCGCAAAGTTATGCGCACGGCACCCATCACATATCCAATCACCAGGTCGGAAGCTCCCAGCACTCGGTCCGCCTTGTTCCGAGCCAGCCTTAGCGCCGCCTTGTGAATAGCCCGACGCGTCGCTTGACGCGTCGGCGCGCGCGCCGGCGTCTGCTCGACCGACGCGACACCTGAAGCACGCATCGCGCGACGCAAAATTGTGCGCATAGCAACTCACACACGTCCAATCACCAGGTCTCCGCACGCCCGCACTACTGTTAGGTGAAGGCGCGTACGATGTCGATCCGTCGACGAATGAACTTTGGGCCGCCGGCGCCGCGCCCTGCGTGGAACCAATGACTAACCACGCGAACGTCAAGCCTAAATACGGCGTGTGCGCCGGTGGCGTCACGTTTGCGATGGGTTCGAGGTTCAAGGAAATAGGCACAATGCGAATCTTACCGGTCATCGGGTCCGCACCTCGTTCGGCGGCGGTGCCGACGATGACGCAGCTCGCGGTGCTGCAATGCCCGGCGACACCAACGATGGCTTGGTTCACCGGCGCCGTCACCAGACGCACGGGCGTACCCTCGTTCGCGCTCACCAAGGGCGTACTCGCGA
>Ga0222714_10001529_pt1 | contig 26015 bp, 30 predicted proteins | sample C33_3DmetaG_FD_165048 | JGI IMG/M metagenome (GOLD analysis project Ga0222714, IMG submission 165048) | Estuarine water microbial communities from San Francisco Bay, California, United States - C33_3D | ecosystem: Environmental > Aquatic > Marine > Unclassified | place: USA: California...
TTTGAAGAGGCGATAAATGACAACGAAAACTCTTTGAAAACGAAAACTCTTTGAAAACGAAAACTCTTTGAAAACGAAAACTCTTTGAAAACGATACTATTTTACATTAAAATATCATTTTCTGCACCACAAGCGCAAGATTTGAAGACGCGATAAATGACAAACAAAACTCTTTGACAAACAAAAATCTTTGACAACCAAAAATCCTTGAAAATATCATAATCTTATCTTACTTTTTCTATACTACACCATTTTATCTTTTTCATACTATAATAAAAAACTAAAATGGTGTAATCTTATTTTTTACCCCTTTTTACTTTTTAAATGTTTATCCCATAAATCTTTATCTGCTGTTGATTGCGTTTTGCCACCCATCACAAAACTATAAACTCTTGCGAAACTCCATTGTTCCTTGGTTAATCTAGCTGAACGTGGATATTTCTTTAAATTAGGATTTTTAGAAAAGTCTTTCTTTAATCTTACCGATGAAATATTGGTCTTCCACGCACCAATACCACGTTTTTTGACTTCTTCCAATATACTTTTTCTTATTCCGCTTATCTTTGCAATCTCATTTAATGAATGACTTTCAGTTGGTGAAAAACCATACTTTTTATTGAATTGTTGTTTATAAGACATTTATATTTTTATTCTAGAAAAAATATATTTAGTAAAAATATATGAATTCTAATTATTTTTGGGTATATTCACATTTTCATGATGATGAAACTAAAAGAATTATGGAAATTATACCAGATAATTTAAAAGACTATTTTTATGCATTAGTTCAAATGGCTGATGATGGATTAAAAGAATTATATGATTTATCATCTGATTCTGATATAGAAGAGGATGAACCTAATGACCCATACTATATTTTAGATGAAGATTCATCAGAAGATTAATTATCGTTCTTTAATTTCCCCAATCACTAAAATCATACATTTCTTCATCTTCAAATACATGTATTCTTTCGCCATTATCATCTGAATATATTAAATCACCATTTAAATAATTAACATTTATATTATAATTCCATTCTGTTTTACAAATCCATTGTGTTTTTTTACCATCACAATTACCATAGTATATATAAAATTTATTACCATTTTTTATATTTATTAATCTTGACATTCTTTCTACATTATTTTCAACATTAAATTTCATTATATATTATTATATTATTATTTTTTTATATACATTATGAATATGAATTAAATATATTTAATTATCGTTCTTTAATATAAATATTATTTATTGTATTTATTGATGTTCCACGTTGTTTAGACATTTCTTCTTGTTTCTTCTTTAATTCTCCTAAATGATGCGACATTGTAATTTTAGCCATCATTGTTGTGCTTAATTGTGCTTTATCATTTAAATATAATTTTGAAAATCTTATCATTAGTTGTGATAATTCATTACGTGTTAATTTCTTTCCAGTTGCTGATAAAAACAAATAAGGACTATCATTATATATACTTATTCTTTTCCAAAATCTTATTACCTTTTGTAATTCTTTTGGTATTTCAATAATTTTTGTTGAATATGTTTTATCTGTTTTATATTTTCCTATACTAAAAAACATATTATTATTTTCAAATATTATGTAATTATTTTCTTTCTTGTCATCGTCTGTTAATTTGTTAAATTCTCTTTTTTGAATTTTTATTAAATCTACAACATCATTTCTAAGGGGTATATGTAGATAAATATTAAAAATGACAAATATTTGTAATAATGTTCTTTCTTTTACTCCAATATCCTTTTTTTGCTTAATCTTTAATATTCTTAGATCATCTGCCATTTTATTTAACATATCAACTACTTCATTATAAGTAATAAAATTTTGTTCTTGCTTTGATGATATTTTATTAGTCTCTGTATTTTCCTTATTATATTTTTCATTCAATTCATCACGCATTACGGTGTAATTGTCTACTAATTCATCATTAAAACCATTTAATGCAGTTATTAAAACAATAATAGCATTGTAATAGTTTCTAACCGTTAAATATGATAAATTTTCTAATATCTTTTCTACATCTTCGTAGTTTTCTAAGAATTTATAATCATTTTCATTAAATATTTTCTTTAATTTATTTAAGTTTCTAACATAAATATTTATTGATGAATCTTTTAAATTTGGTCTTGCTTCTTTAATCTTAGTGTATAAATCTTCAACTTCTAGAATTACCATTTTATATATTATATATATATTTTAAATTTTATATTTAAATTTAATTTAAATTTATAAGTTCAAATAATTAAAATTAAAATGTTTTTCTATATTATATATGAATACAATAAAACAAAATGATTTACTTGTAGGTGAAAAATCAGAAAATGAAATGATTACATATTTTAGTAAATTTTTTGGTAAATTGACCTTTACCGGAAAATATGATAGTTTTGATTTTTATAATGATGAATTTTATATAGAATTAAAAACAAGAAATATTAAACATAATCAATATCCAACGCTTTTTTTTAGTGAAAGTAAATATTATAAAGGATTACATTTAGTTGAAAAACATAATAAAAGAATTGTTTTTATTTGGCGATGTAATGATGGTTGTTACTTTTGGGAATTGAAAAAAGATAATCATGAAAATGAAGGATTCATAGCACTTGGTGGAAGAAGTGATAGGGGAAAGAATGAAATATATAATTTATTTAATGTTAAATGTGAATTTATAAAACCATTAGAAGAATTCAATTAATCAAGAAATAACGATGTAATTCTAATAATACTTTATCCATTTTTCTGTCAATAGATCGCCTATTATTATTACATTTATTACAACAAATATTACGAAAACTACCACTACTATGGTGATGGTCTGCATGTTTATCACGTGATGATGTATATTCAGTATCGCATAATTCACATTTTATACTTTCTTGTCTTCTTTTAAATATTTCTTTGAACTCTTCATCAGTATGTTTAAAACCGCTTTGAATCCATGCGTTAATACGAACAATAACTTTATTTTTTTTACAATATTCTCTATGTTGTTGACATAATTTTTCTTTATTTTTTTGATAATATTCTTTACGATGTTCTTTTGAATTTTGATAATATTCTTTATATTTTTTTTTTATATCGTGTTTTATTCTTTGTTTTTTTGCCATTTCTATTGATTTTTTATAACCTTCTAAATTACATTCTTTACATCTTGAAGGACGAGTATTATGACAACATGATAAATAATTATTTTTCCATAATCTTGGTTCTCCCTTGTATATATATAATGTATTGTCTGTTCTATCTTTTGTTTTTTTTGGTAATTCTTTAATATTGCATAATCTACATTTTAGAAAATCCATTCTATTTACTAATTAGATATATATATAAATCTTTATGTGGTTTTTCCTTATACGTTAAAAAATAGAAAAAATCCACTACACCATTTTTGTTTTTTTATATATAAATAAAATCATAAAATGGTGTAATGATGAAAAATAAAATATAAATGTAAAATATATGATAATTATTCATAAAACATTTTCTAAAAAAGAAATATTAAAATTTATGGCAGATTGTGGAATTATTATTGAAGAAGATTTTAATAAAAATGAACTAAAAGAATATTTAACAAACTTTTTTGAAAATACTTTTAATAATAATATGTTAATCAAAAATAAATATGGTTATACCAATAAACGTGATTTATTATTCCATTTAAGAAATAAAAATAATGAAAAAGACTTAAAACCAGATGAAAAAAAAATAGTTGTAAGTATTGCACGAAAAATAATTCATTTAGCAAAAAATCATTATATGTTTAATTTTTCTGAATATAATAATTTTGAAGAAGTTAAAACCGATTGTATAACTATATATCAATATGGTTATTTATCTTCTGTTAGAAAAGCCATTAAATATTATAATTATTTAGATTTAGATCATATAAATTATATTAATTGTAATAATTACAATAATAAAAAAGATATTAATTTTAAATCAAAAAAAGGAAAATTTACAATTGTTTTAAATTAAGCAAAGAAACTGGAAAACTGACCGTTTACAAGCTGTGCCGTCTTTTGAAGTTCAGTCCATACATACAAGGTGTAGTCTCCGGCTGCTAATGTGTTTTTATAGGTTAATTCAATACCCTTATTATTAACTCTTTCGCTGCGATTTAGTCTTATAGAAGTCCAGTTAAATGCTCCTTTTAAAAAGTCTTTCTGAATGTGTCCCTCAAATGTAGCGCCAGTAATCATAGCTTGACCTTCATTTGAATATTCACCACGCATAACAAATGGCACCATACCTTCTGTTTCTTTGACAGTGTGGAAAAGTAAGGCGGGATTGTCCCTATCAATACTGAATACAAATCTATCATTGTATCTTAGATTGAGTGTTAATTTTTCTCCAACACTGGGGGCATTTGATATGTAACCATTTAAGATTGATTCTTCACTAATTCGGGTACTCTTAACAATACCGATAATAACTTTATTTACAACACGACCATTTCCTCCAACTTGGAATACTTGGTCTGCAAATGAAGCCTCAGTACCGGTAAAAGTTGATAAACGATAATCTACATACGAAAAACTAATACCTCCCGCATTCTGCTGGGCGTATTTCTGCATCACATTGCCCTCATAGTAGATTGTGTCATAAATCATTTTAAGTTCTGTTAAATCAAGTAAATACGCAGAACCGGTAGTATCGGCATTCTGAATACAAACACGTTTAGTAGTAGATTCAGTAAAAGTAAGTTCTACGTGTATTTCTTGGTCTACTCCGAACATATAGGCTGGAAGCTGATTTGATTTCAAGAAAGGGAACAAATCAGAAAGGAAAAGCGAGTAAATCGGCGATTCTGCTTTACGTCCACCATCTAATTTAGCATATGTTAAAACATCTAAATTAGTATCATTATAACATCTACCATTAGATAAACCAAAAACGGCAGATTTTGTATCTTGTCCGTCTTCATATCTCGCTTCATGAGCGATACAACGACCATTTACGAACTGTTCGCGTTCTTTATTGCTTTCATTGGTAGTAAATAAAGACTGGTAAGCAGCCAGTAAATTTACACCTTGGGTTTCACAAACAGTGGTCTGACCTATTTTTAAAGTGGCGTTTTTAATGCACGAAAAAATACCTACACCTAATGGGACATATGCGGATTCATTACCAGTTGCTGGAATTAATGAAAAAGTAATCTTAGACATTGACGATAAGAACCCTTTACGTTGAAGGGTAAAACGTGCGAAACTATCAGAACTTACAACCGGTTCTAAAATATCAGTTTCAACACGCATAGCATAATTTGCGGGAATCTGTCCGACATCCATTAAATCTGGCACTTCATCTTGAACGTCCATTGTCTGTTGCGATGGCATATCTTGATTTTCCATTTTATATAACTATATAATATATTTTTTATTAAAACTTTTTTTAAAAAATTTTATTGAATAAAAATAAACTTTTTAGAAAAAAGTTTAATCAAAAATATTTTTTGTCTAAACTTTTTTTTTAAAAAAGTTTGTTTACTGGATTATCTGAATACCTTGTGCGTTAAATAGCATAGTCTGGCGAGATTTTACAAATAGATAAGCACTTGTAGGGTTTGCATCTGTAACCGTAGTAATCATCTGGACGCCGAATTGTTCGTTTTTGAAATTCTCACCGCTAGAATCCAGCATATCATATAGGACACCAACACCAATAGTAGCTCCCATATTTGGCATATTTCCATAAGAATTATTAGCACTAGAAACAACAAAATTTCTATTGCTAGTTGCTGGGCTGACATTACTTCTTACGTGGTCGCTTTCTGGCATAATAGAACTTAAAAAGGTTTTCTGGATCTGTGGGTCTGCGACGGTTACACCGCTTTGGTTTTTCGTATTTGAGTTAATGTCAAAGTTGTATGGGTGGCGCTCACCATTTTTAAGGAAAATAACTTGGTCTACCGAACCAATAGTTCCAGCAGTTTTAAAAGATGGGTAATAAGTTAAATAACCATCTTGTGCTAAATTATTAATAAATGAACTTGGAACAAAATTAATAAAAGCACTAATAACATTAGATAAACCGAGATTGTATGAAATAATAGCATTGGAAGACTGAATAGTAGAATAAAGGGCTACAATGCTATTAAATGTATAAGTTCCTTCGGTTCTTGCCATCATCTGCGACAACTGGTCTGGTGGTGGCATATGAACCTCACAAACAATTTTAAGGTTGGTGAATTCATAAAATGCATTCTGAATGTAAGAACGTGAAGTGTCCGCATCATCAGAATAGAAAAACTGACTATCGGGAACTAAGGAGATTTCACACTCAATACCACCGAAGGAATTTTCAAATAATTCTAGTGGCTCACCTCCTAGGGTCATACCACAAGGTAATGGAATACAAAAGGAATTCGCACGATCTGAACGAATAACATTGTCTTTGAAACTATCAGCTGAATTATGAACTAAGGCACTTTCTGATAAATGACCTATGGCGTCTTCACGGGATGACATAACCGGAAGAAATGAAGACATAAAACGACCATATGAACGTATTGACTCAGTAATCTGTTTTGTCTTAGAGTTTCTCCACGTTAATTGTTCTATGGCACCATATACACCTAATTTATGGGATGCTGTAAGTGAAGAAGCATTACCACTTGTTGGACGTGTGCTTCCTTTCGAATTAATCCAAAAGTTCAAATCACCAACAAGGCGAATGCTTGACATATCAAGTAAAGCATTTTGTGAGCCAATGGTAAAACTGATTACCGGAAGACCATTACGATGACTAATACCACCCGAGCGCGCACTCGGAACATTATTCGGGCGAATTTCTAGAAATTTACTAGAAGACATTGCTATAATCTATTAAAAGAAAATAAATAAATATCAAATTTTTAAAAAATTTATTGAATAAAAATAAACTTTTTAGAAAAAATATTTTTGATTAAACTTTTTTCTAAAAAGTTTATTTACAACATAACGGAAATTGAAGCACCAGAAATACGAAGGGTTCTAATGTGATAAACAAAGCACATTAACATCTTATTTACCGATGGCGCGGTGCTTTCATTGTATACTAACTGTAATTGATTAGTCATATTTCTTAAATCCATTACACCATCTTGTAGAACATAGCTTCTAGGAATTACAAAGTTTCTGTTGTATTCTTGGAATGAACGGGGAACAATTCGGGACTGGTTCAAAAATTTGTCAAGTTCCGTTAGTTGCTGTGCCGAGATACTACGTCCAAGATTAATTCGTGAAACATTCACCGGTCTTGAAGGTGTTAATTTGTCTTGTATAAGCATCTGAAACGTGCTTAGATGGTCTATACATCCAGTCAGTTTAGTGCTATTACTTCTTAAAATTGTATCTTGTCCGTATACCGCATAGTTTGCGTCTTGTTCTTGAACGTATGTTCCAATAGCTCCAATGGTCTGTGCTGATGTATAGACTGTGGCATCTGTAGCTACAACACCAAGTGTTTTTGCTTTTGAGTTATTAAGTGGAAGATTGACGGTTGCTTGTCTGTTTTCTTTTAATAGTGAATGTTTGTAATTAGTGCAACTTAAAATATCAAATTCAATTACTCCACCTTGTCTAATATTGCTTAACATTCGGTTTTCGTCTTGTGGCGATAATTCAACTTGCTGTAAAACAAATTCAATATTAGAAATAGTGTAAGAAGCATCATACGAACTTGTAGCAGTCAGTGTAGTGGTTGCAATACTATTTGCTGTGTCAATGGCAGCCGAATATGCGACGAATTCATCTTTAACAATAGTACTTCCCGAATGTCCGGCAATTGAACCATTATAAACACTAGCAGAGAAGCCAACTTTTATGAATCCGCTGTCAAGTTCAATACTATCAATAACCGGATTAATGGCGGTAGTTTCGGCACCCCCCGAAGCACTAGACAACCAAGCATTTTTCGTAACATCCTTAGCATCACAAAATGCGATACGTTCACCAATACAAAATGGTAGATTCTTAACACTAATTACATTATTATCAGTGGTAAAAAATACTTCCTTGGTTCCAGTTATTCCGTTTGCCGTCCAATTTCCACCACCAACTGTAATACCATGAAATACGGGGTTATGATAAGCACGACGTGTTCTAATAGCATTATCTAACTGATGAACGCAATATTTTGCTTCTTCTGTGTCAATTTCTATATATAGACCCCCAGTTAGAAGACAAGGGAAAATCTGATTTGATTTTGTAAAAATACCAGAATGTAAATTGATACAACATTTAGCAGTTAAAAAGGCATTATCATCCCACACATCTGTGGATGCTTGGTTGCCTTCAACTTTTTTAAAATAAGGGTTAGTATTAGTATCTATACAATTTGAAACCGTGCAACCTTTATTACAACGATTTTCGGGGTTTGCAGTTAAGGCACCTTCTTTGACGGCACGAAGACCACGGATTGAATCATCAGAATTATAATCATATTCCATTCTTAGTTTAGTATTGTAATCTACAATTTCTTCTAATAATACACGTTCGCCATTGTTAGAATATATGCGAAGATTTTTAATTAAACAATTACCACCTAATACGGGATCTAAAACAAGTTTAGTTGGATTAGCTCCACTTGGTAATGATATTTTTACATCAAAATTAATATAACAATTTTTACCATCAATGTATTTTACATTAGAAGGTATTTCAAAATCAATTCGCTGTCCGGGTCTGTAAGATAAACCATTAACGGAACTTATGGAAGTTTGGAACTGATTTATTTGTGTTTGTTCTTCATTTCTCCAATAAGACATTATATTTTATTTATAGATAAAAATTTTTTGTAAAAAAAATAAAAAAAAAACTTTTTAAAAAAAAGTTTAATCAAAAATTTAGTTAAAAAGTTTTTCTAGTAAATTTATTTTATCAAAAATTCATTACACCATTTTATGATTTTATTTATATATGAAAATACCTAAAACGGTGTAATGTAATATTTTTTTATATTCATTATGAAAATTAAAAAATGAAAAATAAATATTATTTTATTTATTCAAAAAGCATATAAAAAAAATATTTGTTATATATATAATGAATATGGAAAAATCCAAAAACGACGAAAAAATGCAAAAGAAAATATATAATAATAGATATATGGAAAATATAACTACAATTGAATTAATAGAAAATTCTAAAAGACCTATACAAGCATGGATTGATAAAAAAACAAAACGTTTAAAAAATTACAACAAAGATACAAACATATATGAGTTTAACGCAAAAAAACAAAATTGTAATTTAGGTATTCCAACTGGTAAAGTAAATAATATACTTGTTATTGATTTAGACTTTTACCCTAAAAAAGGTGAAACATTCGATTTTGAAAAAACACAATTTTATAAATTTTTTGGTTATAATTACATTGAAGATTTTGATACATTCACCGTTAAAAGTCCAAGTGGTGGTCTTCATTTATATTTTAAATATGATGAGAATGTAGATAAAACAACTTCAAATGGTGAAGAACAAGTAGATACAAGAGGTAATGGTGGTTATATTGTTTCACCAAATAGTATTATTAATGGTAATAAATATGAAATTATTAAAGATACACATTTTAAGCATATACCGGATAAATTAAAAGATTATTTATCAAATGTTATTTTTAATACAAAAGGTAAAACGAAAGAAAAACCAAACAAAAAAAGAAAAGAAATTAAAAAAACAGAAGATAAAGAAGAAGAAGTAATAGAAGAAGAAGGTTATTACCATTTAGACAAATTTACATATAATTTTAGTGATGAATTATTAATAAAAATTATTGAAGGATTACCCGATAAATATTTTAATACTTATCAACACTGGTTAATTTTTACAACTGCAATGAAGCAAATAAACCGTAAAGACTTATGGGAAAAATACCCTAAGTTAAATAATCCAGTTGATGGTAATATTAACTCACAAGGTCATAAAGATTGGATGAATACACATTGGGATAATATCAAAAGACATAAACAATATAATTGTTTATCTAATTTATTATTAAATACAAAAGTTAGGAATGCCAGAACAATGCTTCAATATTATATGTATATTGATTATGACGTACATACAACAAAACCAGATGTAATAATTAATCAAGCTAAATTAACAGATGAAAACTATTCAAACTTTTTAGAAAAAAGTTTAGACAAAAAGAACTATGATTGTTTAATTATGAAGTCAGATACTGGAACTGGTAAAACAACAAGTTTTACTAAATACTATCAAACAATGATGAAACAAGAAAATACTAAATTTATATCAATTGTTTCAAGGGTTTCATTGGCACAAGAACAATACATGACATTTTCAAAAAGTGGTATTAATTGTGGTTTATATAAAATTATTGATGGTCGCTTAGTAAGTCGCTATAATTATGTAATTACAATTGATAGTATTTTACGTGTTGCTAATTGGTCTTGTTATGAATATAAAAATTATATTGTTTATTTAGATGAATTTAATTCAATGATTGAGTATTTAATTTGTGCGGATACATTAAATAATAAACGTGTTGTTGTTTTCAACGCTTTATTAAAAGTATTAAATAATTGTAAAAAGATTATTTGTACTGATGCAGATATTAATGATATTTCATTATCATTTTTAAAATTAGTTAATAAAAATAAAATATATATTCAAAATGAATTTTTACATAATAAAAATGTTAAATGTCAAGAATTATTTAAATATAGTGATTTTTGCGATAAATTACATTTAGAAAAAAAGTTCTTATGTTGTTGTGATAGTAAAACACAAGCAGAGATGATACACCAAGAATTAATAAACCGTAATGTAAGAAATGTTAAATTAATAACATCAGATAATGACGAATATATTAATTTAGATAAATATGATAAAATTATATATTCACCTAAAATTGTGTATGGTTTAGATAGTTCAATAGAACGTCCAGTATATTGCTATTATAAAGAACGAACAATACCGCCAACGGCGATGATTCAGCAAATTGCAAGATGTAGAAATATTAAATATTTAAGATATACATTTGAAATAAAAAAGGTTAAAATAGAAGATGAAGATTTTTCATTAGATTATGTCCGTCAAGAATTACAAGAATTAGAAAGTTTCGGTAATGAATTTTGTTCGTTTTCATTAATGTGTAATGATTTTATTTCTGATGCATATTTAGATTTTTACACAAAGTATTCATATTTAAACAGATGTTATGAAATCAATAAATTCGGTCATTTTATTAAATTATTACAAAAACGTGGTTTTGTTAATGATAGTATTACTTATTATAATACGCAATTAAAAGGAACTAGGGAAATGAGAAGTAAGATTAAAGAGCTTAAATTAGAAAACTTTTCAGTAGATCACCCAAGTGTTATTAAAATTAATGATTATCTTAAAATAGATAGTGCCGAAAATATTGAAAAATACAAAGAATATTTTTTGAATCAAACAAAATTGAATAATCATTTTAATATATCAAAATATTTTTTTAATAAAATTGAAGATGTCCGAGAAGAACTATTCGGACAAGAAGAATTCAATGTCCGGAAAGTTTCTTCTACAAAAGCAAAAATTAAATTTTTACAAGAAATAAAAGATTTAAGCGGTTGTTCTGATAATAATGATATTAATGTAAAAAATCCATTAGAGCTAAAAGATGCCGACTTTTATGCTACTAATTATAGTAAGGTTTGGAATGCTTCTATTAAAAAATCCGATATTGATTTTACTAATAAAGAAGTATTAACACAATATATGTATAAAATGTATAAAAATTTATTTGGTAATGAATTGGTTAAAAATGAAAAAACTATGGTTAATAAAAAACGTATTACTAAATATACTTTTAATAATGATATTTTAACAAGAGAATTTGATTTATATAATTTTAGACGTGCAAGAAATAATAGATGATATTTATTTATTATTTATTCATATTGTATATGGAAATTTTTCCTTATCGTTACACCGTTTTTGTTTTTTATTTATATAAAAAAAACATAAAATGGTGTAATTGCCCTACGCCTCCACATTTTATTTATTCAAAATTCCAACTTTTGAAAATAGAAAATTCAATATTTTTTTTTCTTTTCATTTTTTTTAGATTTATTAGATTTACCCCCTTTTTTCTCATCTGTATAATTTTCAAATATTTCTTTTGGTTTAATCTTTTTATCTCTCTTTAATGTTTCAATGGGTTTATGTTGTAAATCCATATGATTATTATTTCTAATTGGTTTCAATAACATTCTTATAAATTATATAAATATTTTTATTTTTTTTCAAAAAAATTATTTTATTTATAATTAATATAAAATGTCGTTAATTATAACATCAAATGTTAATCTTGAAGATGTAAACACTCAAAGTAATATTTTTAAACCATATTCATATACAAATTCATTAAATAATAATACTTTGAAAATTCCCGCTAATAGTGAAATTGCATTACAAAGTTGTAAAATCAATAAAAGTGGTGTATATACATTAAGTAGATTAAATAATGTATTTGGTGTTTATTTTGGTAAAAAATTAGTAAATGGAACATTTGACCTTGACAATTCTACTGTATCACCTATGATTGGTAATATTGGAGATTTAGGCATAGGCGATTATATAGAAACTAATGTAAGAGATTTAGCAGACCAAATAGAAATAGGAATGAAGAACGTTATTTCTCACCCAGCAGTAATAAAGGGGCTTGACTCACAAGGCAATATAGATGCTGGTTTAGTATGTAATGCTTCATATAATGCAACATTAGATTTTCAAGGTTATAATTGGGTTTTAACTCAACATACCGCAAATGAAGATGCGACAACATCATTAGATGTAGGTGTAGGCGTAACGTGTCTTACTGATGAAGATGACAACGGCGGTACTTCATATACCTTAGATAATGGCGTATTTACTAATTTAAAAAAACAAAGTATACAAGTTCGTTGTGATGCTTACCCCATTACCACTAATGGTTTTAAAGTAAACGCCGGAGCTAATGCTTCCACTCATCAAGGTATAGTATTTGATATTCAAGCCGCCAATAATGTTGCAGCATCAAGATGGGTTGTTGGATTAGTAAGACCAAATATTCCAAGTGCTTTTGATGCTGATGATGACCCCATAGAATATTTACCAACATATTTTGAACCTAACTACACTTCACATAATAAAGGAACATTACAACTAAATCAATTTTACGATTATTGCGTAAGACGTGTTGGAACTCAATTAAGAATATTTCAAAGTTGTATTAAAAGTGGTAGAACTGCTGGTAATTCACAAGATTTAGTAATGAACCCTATTACATATTGGGGTTTTGGTGGAAATTTTGCTACTGAATATAATATAGGTACTAATGCTTCTGGTTTTAGATATATTAAATTTGCCGTATCTAATGAAAAGATGGTAATTCAAATTAGTGCCGATAAAGTAGCTTGGTTAGATTTACTGAATCAAGACCAAAGAACAACACCAGCAAAAGACACAATACCAACACCAATTAATTGCACTCAATGGCATTTATTCCCCGCAATGTCATTGGAAAGAGGGACAAGTATTACAATTACCGATTTTTACACATATGAAGTATTTGATACGACTTATGATATTTTTAATGAAAAGTTTAATTGGTGGGTAAAAATATGTAATGCTGGTATTTCTGAAACATTCGGACGAGACGTTGAAACAAGACCTTGGAATGATATTGATAATGCAACAGTAAGAGACCCCTTAGGTGTAGATAGTCATTCAGTTATGGAAGATTCACAATTAATATTTACATTAGCACCTAGTACAGATTATGGACGACAGATCACACAACCTTGTAATACTCAATTTACATTAGGTTTTGTAGGACGTTCAATTGTAGATACTTTGAATTCTTCTACCAATACAACACAAACAATAAATAGCGATAATATACCTAAATTAATTTCTAATGTATCTTTATTTATTAGATTAAATAATTTTACACAAAATACCACAAACGCAAGGCGTGGAACATCTACAAGTAAAATTGTAGCACATTTACCACGTTTTGATAATAGCGGTAATGAAACTGGCGGTTTATATTTTGAACCACATGAAAGGGTATATATCAAACTAAACAACCCAGTAGAACTGACATTAAATCAAATTGATGTAGACATAGTCTATGACAACGAGCAACTCTGTACCGCTATTACTGGTAAAACAATAATTGTGTTTCACGTGAGAGACAGCAAATAGACAGTAAATAATTAGTTTTATCTATTTTCTCTATTCAAAATATGGAAAAGTGAAATAATAATAAATCTATTAGAACCAATATTTAAAATAATAATAAATTTAAATTTTATTTTTCAAAATATTTTCTTTATAATTTATATAAGATGTCTTTTATTCCAAAAGTCAAAATGGATTTTGTACCAGAAGAACCCGAAGAAGACGAAATCATACCGGAAGTAGTGCCAACAACGGAAGAAATAAACCCAAATGATATTTTTGAAGACACGAAAGAAGCGGAAGAGCCAGCAATTAAAAACCCACGCAAAAAACGAGAATATACCGAAGAACAAAAACAAGCAATGCGTGAACGTATGGCAAAAGTCCGAGAAGCTAGAAAGATTAAAGGTAAATCAAAAATAGAAGAAGAGCAAGCACCAGCACCAGCACCGCAACCAGCACCAGCACCACCAGCACCGCAACCAGCACCAGCACCGCAACCAGCACCACAACCAATACCGCAAGCAATACCGCAAGCAATGCCACAATATCATATAAATCAAAAAGAAGCACAAGAAACAATAGAAAAAATGATATTTGCCGGTATTCAATCATACGAAGCATTAAGAAAAGAACGTAAAGCAAAAAAGAAGGAAGCACAAAAGAAAGAAAAGGAACATGAAGAATTTAAAAATACATTAAAACGTGCAATGAATAGAAAAGCTACAAATCCATATGGCAACGGTTTTTTCTAAACTTTAAAAAAAAACTTTTTTTTTTTTTTTTTTTAATAATATTATAGAATATGGAAAATAAAAAAGAAGAACCAAAAAAAGAAGAAGTAGAAGAAAATATACCGCCACCACCTAAGGTATTTAAGGTGAAAGATCCCCCACCATCTAAAATGTTTAAGGGCTTACATCCACACTTACCACAGCCACCAAGTTTATTATTAATTATAGGAAGTGTAAGAAGCGGTAAAAGTAATTTACTATGTAATTTACTTTGTAATCCTTCAATGTTTAAAGATAGATTTGATGTCGTCCACCTTATTAGTAATACACTTAACGCAGACCCAAAAATGAAGATGATGAAAAAATATTTTGCGTGTGAAGACCACTACAATGATTCAATGATAGAAAATATTATAGAAAGTCAAAAAGCATTAGGAGAAGAAGACCGCTTAAACCTTGCCGTTTGTCTAGATGATATATTAACAAAAGATTTTAGCAAAAATAACTATGTATCATTTTTAGCAACTCGTTTTCGTCATTATGGTATTAATTTACTTTGTTTTACTACTCAATCATTTCGTGCCGTTAGTGGTTTAATTCGTAATAACTCAACTAATGTAATTATATGTAAACAGCAGAATGCAAAGGAACTTGAAAAAATAGCGGAAGAGTATGGCGACCTATTCGGAAGCCCCGATAATTTCATTAAACTATATAATATAGCACATAAAGACCGTTATTCATTTTTACATCTTGATTTACAAACAAACCCCGCAACTGCATATTATCAATTTGAAAGAGTTATAGGACGTGGAAATGAAATTCTAGAATAAAAAAATAATAAAAAATATTTTTTATTTTTTTCTTTTAAAATATTATATTAAATATGGGTTTATCGTTATATTCCGTAGATGGAGGAGTAAGTCAAGCAAATAGTATGGCACAAGGTATTCAGAATGTCAATTTACAGATTCAAGCACAAAACGATTTAGCAGCTCAGAATTACAACGAACAAAAAGAAGTAGACAAAACACAAGCCACAAATGATTTAATCAGTGGAGCAATTGATACGGCGAAAATGGCAAGTGGTGTTAAAAGTGCTTTAAAACCCGGTCTTAGACAAACAGTTGCCGGAGGAAAAGCCGTTGGTGGTGGTTTTGAAGGCGTGCAGTCTTCCGCCGATGTAAAAGGATTAAGAGGATTCATTGGGGGTGCCGGTGATGTATTAGAGAAAGGAACACGAGTTGCGGGAACGATTGGTGCAGCAGTTTCAGCCGGTCAAGATATATTCGAAGATATTAAAGACGGACATGTAGCGGGTGATAATTGGGAACAGCAAACCGCCAATATAGGAAATATTGTTGGGGGAGTATTAGATGTTGCCGGTTTAGTTCCGGGATTACAACTTCTAGGAGCCGTAGGTGGTATTATTTCCGCTGGTTCAGCAGCCTTACAAGGTGTAGGTGATTCAATAGATGCAGCCAAAGATGCAGCTAATAAACCAATACAGCAAGTAGCCGAAGCAATCGCACCAAGTCAGCAAGTAGCCGTAGCAAGAACCGAATAAACTTTTTAGAAAAAAGTTTTAACAAAAAAACAATTTAAAATCCTAATCAAATTTTATTATAAATTCTTTTTTAATAATTTTAATATGTGGATCATTATTATATCTATTTGCATATCTTTGATTATTATAAGCTAATAATTTTTCTTTATTTTTATGATAATATATCTTACGATGCATTTTTTTATCTGATTTATAAATATTTAATAAATATTCTTCAATATCCATATAAACTTTTTTAAGAAAAAAGTTTTATCAAAAAAACATAATTAAAAAGTTTTTTTTTATGTATAAAGTATATAAAAAAAATATTATATATATATATAGAATGGAATTCACACAAGAAGACTATAAAAGAATAATTCAAAAATATCAAGAAAATAAAAAATCACAACGTGAATATTACCATAATGTAAGAAAACACAATGAAGATTTTAAAAATAAGAATAAAGAACGAGCAAATAAATATTACGAAGAAAATAAAGAAAGATATAAAGAAAATTATACAAAAAAACAAGAGTTTGTAAAATCAAGAAATTTATATAATTATTATAGAAAAAAAGATAATTTAGAAACATTTGAAAAAAACCATAAAGAAAAATATGATTTACTTGTAAAACGTGGAGTTATTACGCCCACGAAGGCTTAGTATCAGCCCATAGCTTGACAGCCCAATAGTTTGAAGTGTTTTTATCTTTGTATGTTAATTCACCTTTTTTATTTCTAATACCTTTGGCACGTGCTAAATAGCTTTTTTGTCTTTGTTTATCTTTATGTTGATAATAAACAGTATATCTATTATCACCAAAATGAATTAATTTAGTTTTTCCATTATCACCACGGACATAAACTGAATATCTTTTATTTTTCGCTTTACTTTTAAAAGGTTTGTAAAGTTCTTTTGTTTCCGACATTATAAAAACTTTTTAGAAAAAAGTTTAGACAAAAAAATATTAAAAAAGTTTTAAACTTTTTTCTTAAAAAAGTTTATATGGAAGATCTAAAAACCCCAAGAAAAATGATTGACGAAGAAAATATAGATTGTTGGAGTGATGAAATAGAAGAATTATTGAGTGAGTGGGGCGAAATTGCCTTGTGCTATGCTTGGTTGCATAATTTTAGTGAACGCAAGTATAAGAAGAAGTACCATAATATGAGTATACCCATTATTTGTATATCTACATTAACCGGAACCGCAAATTTTGCCGATAGTTATGTGCCAAATGGATTTAAACAAGGATTTAGTGCAATTGTAGGTGGTTTTAATATTTTATGTGGTATATTAGGCACTTTAATGTCATTCCTTAAATATGCTGAAATATATGAAGCATCACGAATTGCTAGTGTTGCGTGGTCTAAATTTGGTAGAAATATACAAATTGAATTAGCATTAAAAGATGATAAACGAAAAAATTGTAGGGATTTTATGAAAGTTTGTCGTGCTGAATATGACAGATTATTGGAAAGCTCACCAAATATAGACCAAGATATAATAACTATATTTAATAAAAGATTTAAAGATGAATATAAGGACGTATCCCGCCCAATTATATGTAATGGATTAAAAGAAGTAAAAATATATAAAGAACCACGATTACCAAAAATACATCATGATAAAATAAAACAAGTAGTTTAAGAACTTAATATTTTAATATGTTCATTTAACTTTTCATTTTCATTGACTAAATCTCTTATTTGTCGTGCTTGTTTAGAATTAATACCGACTTGTATTTCGCCAAATTTCTTTAATTGTTTTACTTGCAATTTTAAATTTTCATTTTCATCTTCAAGTTTTAATAATCTTTCACTCATTTTATTTAAATCAAATTCAATATTATTCATTATATATAATATAATAACATTTTTTTTATATACATTTTGAACCAAAAATACATTACACCATTTTTGATTTTTATTATAGTAGAAAAAACATAAAATGGTGTAGTGAAAATATTTTAATCATTTTTTTGATAAAACTTTTTTCATATTTTTTTCTGTAAGTTCTTTTTCTAAAAGAACTGTATAATGGAAAAAAACCTAGCAAAACAAAATAAAGAACTTCTAGATAATATTATTAAAACATTAGATTCAATAAATAAAAGAATTGGTAATCTAGAAAAAGATGTCAAAGAAATAAATACTAAAATAAAACAACCGGAAGAATACATAGAAGTTAAGAAATCGTGGTTTTTCTAAAAAGTTTATTAATTGTTTTTTTGATAAAACTTTTTTCTAAAAAGTTTATATATGGAAAAAATAAGTATTTTAATACCAACATATAATAGAACTAAATTCATTCAATTATGCATTATGAATATTTTACGGCAAGATTACCCCCACGAATTACTAGAAGTAATAATATTAGATGACGGCGAAACACCATTTATTGAAAATGAAGAATATATGAAAAATGTTTTATTTCCGATTAAATTGAATTATATTAAACAAAGACAAAGAACGACAATTGGAGAAAAAAGAAATAAACTAATTAAATTATCAAAGAATAAAATAATATGTTTTATGGACGATGACGATATATATTTACCTACTTATATTTCATATTCTTATAAAACATTAAAAGAAAATAAAGCCGGTTTAGTCGGTTCAAATCAGATGATGTTTATATATCCACATAATGATTTTAAATCAACTGGTATTGATTGTGGAGATAAAAAGTTTTTCATACATGAAGCTACAATGATGATGACAAAAAAATGGTATGGTTCAAGTAATAAGTTTAAAAGGTCATCACGTGGTGAAGGTGTAAATTTAATTCAAGGAAACGATAAACAAGTATTTATAACTGATATAAGGCAAATAATGGTTTGTTTATGTCATCAAAATAATACAATAGATAAAACAAGATTTTTAGAAAATAATAATTTATTAGAAATAGAATTAGACCCAAATATAAAACAATTAATAAAAAATATATTAGACATTTAGTAAAATTTAATTTCATAAGTCCCATTGTTAATTCTCATTTGTGGGAAATGTTTTTCTTTTTTTCTATAAATAATATTAATTTTTTTTGCATATGCTTGTCTTTGTAATTCTAAACGATGTTTTAAATAATGTGAATATTTAGGGTCATCTTTATGTTTATGATAATAATTACGTTGTAAATTTTTTATATGTTCTTTATTTTTTTCATAATATTTTTCATAATATGAATCCATATATTTTTATTATAAAATTATTTTTAAACTTTTTAGAAAAAAGTTTTATTAAAAAAATATCTAAAAAGTTTATATATGTCAATAGTTGATACAAAATTAATAAATTGTAATCGTATAACATCAGTTGAAGTAAAAAGCGGTAATAACTCAAACCCCGCATACTTCACAAATCAATTAGATGAAACTTTAATATTAGATGTTGGCGACCAAATAAGTGTAGAACGTTCTTTTATTTCCGAAGTAGGAGCCGGAAATAGTCAAGTAATAGAATTCAAAGGTGCTACACTAAAAGAAAATCAAAAAATACCATATACAAAAATTACACCTAGTGCTTATGTAAATGATCCATTTGATGAAAATTACAGAATGGGATTTTATCAAGTATATCAAGCATCAGAAGAAGAACACACATATGACCTTAAAGATAATGAAGCATATATAAGATATGGTTATTATATCAATGCAGACGACCACCCATATTATATAACTTTACCAAGACGATTTATAACAGATAAAGTAGATACACCAGATGACGAAACAAGATTTACCGATAGAGATGAAACAATACAAGGAATGACACATTTTACAGTTCAAACGGATAATTTCGCAGTATGTGATTATTACAGATATAAAACAAAAGATAATAAAATAATACCAAAATTAAAAATAGATGGTTCAAGATATGCTTTATATGTATTAAAAACAACATCATTTAATAATAATACTGGATATGGTACGGAAATGATGCCATATACACCAACAGAAAACGCAAGCAGATATAGGGAACATGTAGCAATTAATACGTGGTTTCCATATAATGAAATAAAAAAGATTAGTATAAAAGAAGGTTTTAATACATCAACAGAAATTGCCGACCAAATATCAAACCAATTAAATGAAAGCGAAACACCGGAAGCATTCAATATTGGTTATGAAGTAAGCGGTGAAAGATACTTACGAGCAATAACAACAACGGTAGAAGCACCAACATATAGGTTGTTTAATTCAGCTAATATTGTTTCTATGAATGCTTCCAATTTTACTGATTATTTAAATAATGCTTCAACCGGAGGTCAACCTTCTACAAATTCACAATTATATTATTCATCATATCAATATATTGGTGTAAAACGTCCGGAATTATGGAATACTGGAAGAGCTATTCCATCTGGTGCATTAGTTCGTCCAGAAATAAACCCAAATGCAACAATAACTATGTTCGAACATTTAGTGGCAAATAGACAAATAGACCCAATAGAAGTTAATTGGGAATGGAACCAAAACACATTAGAAAAAATATCAGCATTTTTAAAAGCACAAGAACTATACCCCGAATTATTTGATAATTTAAATTCATTAACATCATATAATGGTAATCCATTAATTACAAATACTAGATATTTACATATTAATAAATGGGGTTCAAGTAGTGGTAGTCTAACTGGTGGAAATTTTAACAATGCTTTGGGTTCTGATGGTTACGGGACTTCTAATCAATGTTTATCATCAATACCAATATTTATAGAATATAGAAAGAATCAAGAAAATATATATTATGAACCAGATCAACAACCAGCCGGAGTATATGCTTTTGGATTTGCAACACCATATTTACACACTGATGGTAAATATTATATAACACTACACCCAGAAGGAAACGGACTTGGAGGAATACCATTAGAATTATATAATGAACCAGATATAGCAACAGCAAAAATAGAAGGTGGGCGATGGATAGGATACGACCCCCATTTTACAGCATTTGGCACCGCGTGTGTATTATTAAATAGTGGAGCATACATTTTTAACCCATTAAATCCAGTATCAGAACAAAAAATACAACAAAAACCAGCAACAACATTTGAAAAAACCGCAAAATATTTTACACAAAGATATGTAGGAGCAAATAATCCAATATGTCAATTTAACCCAGATACAAACAGATATGAATTTATACAATTGCATGAAGCATTAAATGTAGGAAATGATAAATTAGCGGGAGATACTGGAAATAGTCCATTTATTGATGTTTCCGCCGATGCGGGTGATGTAGTCTATAAATTTAATCCTAAGATTGAATCATTCGGTTTTAGTCCTAATTTCAAACCATATTTAAAACCAGTAAACGTTCAGTTAAATTATCCACATCTTCCAAAAAGTAATATTCCAGCATCTGACACAAGCACTAATCTAAGAGCATTTGACCTACTAAATGAGAATATACAACCATACTCATTATTTGATAGTAGAAGTGGTATTTATATTGATAATTGGGGTGTAGATAGTGAAAATTGGGAAGCGTCATTGTGGGGAACAATGGGTTTTAGTTACGAACAATTCCACGCAGTCTTAACTCAAAATAATGTATTATTAAGAAGAATCGATAATTTAAATTATCAATCATTAAGATTTTTGACAACTAATTCAGAACAAGCAACGACCGATACAAAAGCGTGGGTGTCAAATGCATTTAATGCCCCTATGTATGAATTAGGATTAGCACAAGGAAGAGCATTAATTACTTATAAACCATCTGGTTTATCTACTTTGCCAGATTGGGCACCACACTCAGAAATTGAAATAATACCAGCAATAATAAATAAAACACAAAGTATGACAATAGCATCAGTAAATTTATCAAGATCAATGATTAGACCATATTATACAATTAGAAGTAATATTATAGAAGATACATCAAGTAATGTAAATGGTGCATTATTACCAATTGTAAGTGTAGTAGATAAATATTCAGCACAAGGTGATTTTTACTTCGGTAATCCAAGTTCAATTACATTTACAATAACAAAACCTACATATATATCATCAATTACAACAAGTATACACGACCCAGACGGAAAATTCGCAAATGTAAATAATTCATCAGCAATTATATATAAGATAAATAAACAAAGACCGCCACCACCAAATATACTAGAAGAAATATTGAAAGAGGAAAAAACGAATAAAAAAAATAAAAAATGAAAAAAAAAAAATATATATATAATTATATAACAATGGAACCAGAACCAGAACCAGAACCAGAAATTCAGTATGATATTAATTATGTACCAGATGAAATGCCAGAATTAACGAAAGAACAAGAAGATTATTTATTGAATATTCGCGATAAACAATATCACCCAGATATTGAAGTATTTGTAAGAACTTTAATTGAAGATTACGGCTTGAAAGTTCAGAAAGCAGAAACAATAGCTAAGGAAGAAGCAGAAAAAAAGGGTATGTCAATGTGGCGTAAGGATTATAAAAAAATGAAAAGATTTGATAGAAAAGTACCATTATATAAAAAAGAAAAACCCGGACATAAACAAAAGGTTACAATTAAAGAATATAGAGATGTTTATGAATATAAATTAGTTCCACTAGATGAAGTAGAAAAATACAAAAAAGATAAATGGGAATAATTCTACTACACCATTTTTATTTTTAATATATATAATAAAAAACCAAAATGGTGTAATTATGAATATAAAAAATATTCTATAATATATAGTATATGAAAAAAATATGTATTTGTACTTGGTATGATGACAATATTAAAGATTACGCCGATATTACAGCAGAATTAAATTTAACTTATTGTTCTAAATATGGTTATGATTATATTGTAGATCATACAAGAAGATTACCAGAACGACATCCAGCGTGGGAGAAATTACCTTTTTGTTTAGAATTATTACCAAAATATGATTATGTAATATGGATTGATGCAGACGCTTGTTTTAGACATAATAATAATAAAATAAATATAGAAAAGATAATAAAAAATAATAATTATTATGATGTAATATTAAGCTACGACCACCCGAGAGAATACGACCAAATAAATACCGGTTTTTTTATTTTAAAGAACACGGAATATACAAATATGTTTATGTCAGAAATGATAAAAGATAAATGGGATATATTCCACCATAAAAGAAATTGGGAACAAGAAATAATAAGAAAATATTATAGAGAAAATAAATATGATATTCAAAATAAAAGTATTATATTACCATTTAAATTATTACAAACATTTGATATGTCAGAAAATAAAGAAAGTTTAATAATTCATATATCAGATAAACCAACAAATATTAGGTTTTCAGTATTTCAAACATTAAAATATCAATATTTACCACAAAATTATAAATATATATTATCAATTGCTACAATTCCTTCTAGAATAGAAAATTTAATAAAAAATTTAAATCAATTATATCATTTGAATTGTTATAAAATAGTAATCAATATTTGTTCTTATTATAAAAGATTTAAGAAAGAATATAAATTACCTAAAAAATATGAAGAATTATTTAAAAAACAAGATAAAGTAATATTTAATTATACAAATGATAATGGAGCTATAACAAAATATATTGGCGGTTATGAATATATGAAAAAAAATAAATTAAATGATTATCATTTAATTATTGTAGATGATGATACATCATATTTAGATACATTATTTAATACAATAATAGAACATAAAACAAAAAATAATATTACAAGTGGTAGTGGTTTTGATATGAAGAATGATTATTCATATAATATTGTAGAACGTGGAAAGTGTGAATATATAGAGGGATACGCTGGTGTATGTTTTCATTATAATCAAATACATGATTTAATATTAAATTATGTAAAATATTATAAATGTATAAATTTTGATGATGATGTTAATTTAATAAATAAATATTTAAAAGCATCATTTATGGGTGATGATTACATATTAAGTAAAACATACAAAAAGAAATATTGTTGTGCTTATGGTCGTGAATTATTAAGACCTTTTGATTATGGATTCAATGATGATGCATTACATAAAAATAATATATTTGGGTCGAATATGGGAACATATAAATTTCTAGATGAAAATAATAAGATATTAAAAACATTTTACAATAAAATTAATTTAAATAAACAATTATTAAAAAAAAATAATAATAATTTATATAATGTATGAAATGTTTTATTTATTAATTAATCAAATGGTAAAATCACCATATGATAATAACGGTTGTTGTATATCTTGTGGTTATACTTGGTGTGAAAGTTTAAATGAATGCGTGAGACTTTGGGAAACATATTGTGAAAGTATAGAAAACGGACATTAAAAATAAAAAAAAATAATAATTTATTATATAATAATGAAAATATTTGAAAATAGAAATGATATGATAAAAGAATATTCTAATAATAGTAAAATATTAGAAGTTGGAGTCTTTAAAGGTGAATTTTTAGATTATATTGTAGAAAATTGTTCTTATTTAAAAGTTGAAGGTGTTGATTTATTTGAAGGAATTTTCGGTTCTGGTGATGTAAACGGTAATAATATGACACAAGCAAATTTAAATGAAGAATATATATTATTACAAGATAAATATAAAGATAATGAAAATGTAAATGTTTATAAATCATTTAGTATAACATATTTAGATCATCAAGAAGATAATACATATGATATTATTTATATAGACGCAGACCATAGTTATGAAGCAGTTAAAAAAGACCTTATTGCATCTTTTCCAAAAATTAAAGATGGTGGTTATTTAATGGGTCATGATTATGAATTAAATAAAGAAAAATGTAAATTAAATCATAACTTTGGAACTAAACAAGCGGTTCAAGAATTTTGTTTAGAATATAATCAAGAAATATTCGCATTAGCTATGGATGGTTGCATAAGTTTTTGTATTAAAGTAAATAAAAAATAATATATATATATTTTTCTTTATTCAAAAAGCATATAAAAAAATAATATCATATATATATATAATGGATAAAATACCAGAATTGAAATATGATATTATTGAATACATTATGAATATTAAAGATAAAGAAGAGAAATTAGATAAGATTGAAATTACACAAAAAAACAATTATAATTTTGTTATTAAAGAATTGCAAATAAGTTTCAAAAGAGTTTATAGATATAATCGCAGACACGATGAAGACCCATTAAGTATTGTTGATTATGTTAATTTACAAGATGAAAAAGTAATGATGGGTATACACCATTTAACAGAATTAAAAGAAGATACGGAAACTATTAAAAATATTTTAATAAATGAATTAGAAAGTTTATTTATGTATTCCCAAGAAGAAGATATTTTACCATCAAATTGTATGTGTCAAATAGATATAGATGATTTTGAAAGAGAATTGGATTATTTTAAAAGGTTTGATAATTCTAAAAAAATAGACTATGAAGAGATGATTTTTCTTAAAAAATAAGATTACACCATTTTAGTTTTTTATTATAGTATGAAAAAGATAAAATGGTGTAGTATAGAAAAAGTAAGATAAGATTATGATTTTTTCAAGGATTTTTGGTTGTCAAAGATTTTTGTT